>CETH01082072.1_pt1 | contig 18873 bp, 12 predicted proteins | sample 361461 | NCBI WGS metagenome assembly CETH01 (sample SAMEA2622695, study PRJEB7988) | marine metagenome | isolation source: saline water (ENVO:00002010), including
TCTGAGGCATTTATCAGCGTCACAATGAGGGCGAAAGTGAACGTAATGCACAAAAATACTCTCGTTTCGGATGAGCGAAACCAAACATATCTTTCCCTTTGAGCGAAAGCCCTGTAATGCAAGGTGTAACTTATGCCACCAAAGAGCATCGCCACGATAAGAATTATTTCAACAGCTACAGAGTCGAAATACCCCACTGAAGAGTTGTATGTCGAGAAACCACCTGTTGATGAAGTTGTCAATGCGTGAGTTACTGCATCAAATAACGTTGGGCCGGGTGTAATCCACAAGGCAATCGCAATTACGAGCGTTATAACAAAATAAACTGTCCATAATGTCTTAGCTGTTTTGGTAGCGCTTGCCCTGAACATATCCGACTTGTGGCCTGTAGCCTCTTTACTCATTAGAGCTAACCCTCCAACACCAAGCCTTGGTAACACTGCCGTAGCCAAGACGATCATACCCATACCTCCATACCACTGAGTAAGTTGGCGCCACAGCAGCATGCCTTTTCCTAAGCCCTCGATATCCTCCAATACCGTTGACCCTGAAGTGGAGAAACCAGAGATAGATTCGAAAAGCGCGTAATCGAGTTTCCCCCAAGGGAAAACCCCGCCCCAAAGGTATGGTAACGACCCCATTACGGAACAAGCGACCCAAGACCATGCAACCATTGAGAACATCGAAAGAGGTTTTACTTCTTCTGAGATCTCAGTCAATGCACGTAGCGTTAGACCAATATTTAATGAAATCCCAGCTGAGGCAAATAATGCCCATTCATTATGCGAATTACCGGAGAACCACTCCACTAGACCAGCAAGAAAAAGGCCGGGACTCAGGAAAGCTAATGCGAGTCCCATAATGTTTAAGGTAGGAGAATCGATTGGGCCTTCTGTGAATAGGTTAGGGTTAACTCTCATGATCTCTTGGCCTTATACCCGACCCTTCTGAATGGGCCCTCTCTAAGAGTTCGGAGAAAAGCGACACCAAGGTAGGCGATCGGAAAGATAGATAAGCGCCCCAAAAGCATCAACATTGAAGAGACGATATGAGTAACCGCATTGAACTCTATCCCAGAGTCAACTGGATCAGATCCAATAAATGGCCCTGCAGTAGCCAAGCATGTTAGCGAAAAGCTGAGTGCCTCAATAGGGGTGCTGTTTGGGTTAGCAAGTGCGATAAAAAATGCTCCAGCTGCGACTAGAGAAATGAATATTGCGGTGAAACCATGAAGGCGTTGGAGAGCTCGCTCATCAATCACCTTTCCGCTTATCTTCACAACTCGAACTGAATTTGGCTTTAATTGTTGAGTTAATTCTCTTCTGGCGAATCGATAGTGTTGCAAGACACGCGCTGATCCGTATCCCCCACCAGATGACCCTGCCATAGCTCCGACACCCAATAGAAGGAGAACTAGAACTGCCATTCCAGAGGGAAATTCCCAACTAATTGTTGAGAATCCTGTAGTGCTAAGAAGCGAACTAGAAAGAAAAAATCCTTCGCGTATGACGGCCCAAAATGATTCCACATCCCGTCTCCAGATGGAAAAGAGGATCGTTGCAGTAACAACGAGAAGTAAATATATGCGAAATTCAGAATTTTCTGCGATTTTGGAAAGTTTTCTTTTCCATAACCACCATAGGATCACGATGTTAATTCCAGTAAAGAACATTGCTATAGCTACTACCCATTCGATTGTGGATGATCCAAATCCAGCTATTGACATGCTCTTAGTACTAAATCCTCCGGATGAAACTGAAGTTAACGAATGACAGAGACCTTCAAAGAATGTCATCCCAGAGAGAACAAATGCCAAACATGTTACCAGTGTTACCAGCACATACAGTTTCGCTAGCCGAAGCAAGGTTTTTGAGACTTTTTGTGAAGTAAATGACTTTGCAAAAGCAACATCGAACTCCTCTGCTCTTCCTGCTTCGGGTAGAGCGACAAAAACCATTACCAGCGCCCCCATTCCACCCAACCACTGTGTTAAGGAACGAAATAGAAGAACACTTTCCCCCAAAGACTCAGGCACAACGTTTGTCAGCGATGTTGTCGATAACCCTGAAACAGATTCAAGAAGTGCTCCATCAAAACTAGTAGAAACCCCTAACGAAAGATAGAGAGTTGAACACAGGACAATGACGACCCCATAATTTAGTGCGATGATTTGGAAAATTTCACTAGCCGTAAATTCTGCCTTTTTCGAAAGAAACTGCCTTCCGAGAAATCCCAAGGCGCCGCTAGAGATTGTATAAATCAGAAAAATAACAAAGTTTCGATCAATTGAAGTTACTGAAGCAAAAAAACTAAACAAGGAAAGGAGCGATAGTTCTATCAGCGAAAATGACGCTGCTACAGCAATAACATTGTTGGTTTTTCCCCCGTCAGCCTGGGAAGCAGCCAAACCCCCTCCTAACGCCCACTAGTTTCAGGTCTCCTTGTTATCAGTATGAAAAAATTCACGGAGAGAATCTATTTTTTCAGGACGCGCAATAAGTAGGACATGATCGCCGGGTAACAATTGGCTTGTACCGCGGCCGATGCGCGCCTCCCCCTCTCTTACGTAAGCTCCGACTAAGGCTTCTTTGGGAAATCCCAGTTCCGTAAGAGTTTTTGAAGCTGCCAAACTTCCAGGTTCAACTTCTAATTCTGCCACTTCGAAATTTTGGTCAGCACCGAGAAATGTTGCCACGTCGTCGACTTCATGAACATAGCTCAGCACACGGTTTGCGCTAGCAATTACCGGAGATAGAGCCGAGTCGACTCCAGCTGACCCCAAAAGACGCAATAGTTTTAGCTTGTGTAGTATCGCTATTGTCCTTTCAACTCCCAATGATTTTGCATACATACTTGCGAGCACATTTGCCTCGTCTTTTCCAGTTAGAGCGACTGCGGCGTCATATTTTCCGGCATCTATTTCGTTGCTGAGAAATTGAGCGTCTGATATGTCTCCATTTACAACATCAACTCCGTCTAGTCGAGTTGCGAGTTTCGCTGCCCTATCCTCGTTTTGCTCGATCAAGGTGACTTCACGGAATCGCATTTTTACTAGCTCTTTAGCTAAGAATTCAGCTGTTCTTCCGCCCCCAAGAAGGAGAACCCGTCGATGTTTTTTCTTTTTGAAGCCCAGTGACTCAAGCACATTAGATCTTTCTGATTTTAAGATGACTAGCCACAGTCGATCTCCTGCTAGGAGAGTTTCATCCGATCTTGGGATAACTGTTTCGCCATCTCTTTGTAGTGCAGCGACCAGAAAACTCCATTCAGGTTCATTTTGATCTCCAATTGCTGAGAGTGTCTGCCCGCAGAAATCAGCGTCTTCGCTGAGAGTTACCCCCATAATTGCGACCTCACCGTCACAAAGCAGTGCAAGTTCTTCAGCGCCCCATGCTCCAAGTAATTCGGCTATTTCTTTAGCGGTGTCTTCATCTGGGTCAAATACAAGGTTTGGGCCCAATGGTCCAAGAAAAAAGTCTTCGTTGTCGGTTTCTGCTTTAATTTCCGGAGCTTCTATTCTAACTATGGTCTTAGGGACTCCTTGATTGCGGGCATAGAGGCTAGCGATAAGGTTTACTTCATCATTTGATGTTACAGCTACAAGCAAATCCGCTCGATTGATTTCAGCTTCAAGCAAAACAGCAGGATGACTTCCGCTGCCAAGAATAAGATTGGCATTAACCTCAGTTTGTATCTGATCTAGACGCTTTGAGTCTAAATCGATAACTGCGACTTCCATGTCCTTCAATTGATGCTTTGGGTCGGTGAGTAGCCGGGTGATATAGACCCCAACTTCTCCTGCACCTACGACAACGACGTACACACCTTCATGGTTACAGTTTTAGAGTGAAAAATCACCGATGCTGAGAAAAAATTTAAAATAATTTTATTTTCTTTAAAAATTCATGTGGATTCCGATTCAACTATTGAAGGAAACGAAAATTCATAATGCTTGACTCAGAAACTTTCTGAGAGTAGAAGTTGAGGAACGATGAAAATTAGCAGTAAAGTCACAACGTTCTAAATTAGAAGGAGCCCCTTTGGAATCGATACCCTATCTCGCCCTAGCTAGCGCTGCAGCTGCTTTGCTATTGGCCTACTATTTCTTCACTACTGTTAAAGCTGCACCCCCAGGTAATGACAGGATGGTCTTTCTCATGACTGAAATTCAGAATGGCGCAAAGGCCTTTCTGAAGCAGGAATACACATGGGTTTCTGTATTCGTTGTCGCAATGATCGTATTACTAGCGATTGTCATCACCCCGTTAGCTTCCGTCTCCTACGTGATAGGGGCTATTCTCTCAGCGACAGCAGGTTACGTAGGCATGACAGTTGCGACAATGGCAAATGCACGAACTACTGAAGCGGCTAAAGACGGCCCTTCAAAAGCCCTTCCTGTTGCTTATCGTGGTGGAGCTGTGATGGGATTCGCCGTAGCTGGACTTGCTCTTCTTGGTTTAATGTTTGTTTACCTACTATTTGTTATCTGGTTGCAAGCAGATGACGCATTTGAAATTGTTACAGCTTACGGCCTAGGGGCATCTTCTATAGCTTTATTCTCACGTGTAGGTGGGGGTATCTATACTAAAGCAGCCGATGTGGGAGCTGATCTCGTAGGGAAAGTCGAAGCTGGCATACCTGAAGATGACCCTCGAAATCCGGCAACCATAGCGGACAATGTTGGTGATAACGTCGGCGATGTCGCTGGTATGGGAGCGGACCTATTTGAATCATACGCTGGCTCTATAATCGCACCTGTTGCGCTGACAGCTTTCGCCGTTGGCCTGCAACCAGAACAAGCCACGTCTGCTGAGTTTATCGGGTTGCTTATGTTCCCGATGGCAGTAGCTTTCATAGGAATGATCGCCTCGATTCTAGGATCTTTTCTGGTAAAGGGAGGAGACTCTACAGATTCGAAGGCGCTAAGCCATGCACTTCATAAAGGAACAAACGTTGCTATGGCACTAACGATTGGCGGAACAATAGCTGTTTCGTTCTGGCTGTTCGATTCAGCTACTGGAAATCCAATCGGCATTGCTCTCTCAGTCGTTGGCGGCCTTGTTGTTGGTTGGGCTTTAGGAAAGACAGCTGAATTTTATACTTCTGACCATTTCAAACCCGTGAAGAAAATTGCAGCGCAATCAGAGACAGGACCAGCAACCACCGTCTTGAGTGGAATAAGCGCTGGGATGGTATCGGTTGCAGCCTCGGTGATACTTGTATTAGTTGGGATAGGTATCGCATACTGGGGTGGAGAACTGACACTTGACGACGGCATATACGGAATTGCAGTCGCAGCTATTGGGATGCTTGCAACAACTGGCGCCGTTGTTTCCGTTGATGCTTATGGACCAATTGCTGATAACGCAGGAGGCATTGCTGAGATGGCTGAACTTGACCCTTCAGTCCGAGAAGTAACAGACGCCCTTGACTCCCTTGGAAATACAACGGCGGCGATCGCCAAAGGATTCGCAGTAGGGTCAGCTGCTTTAACTGCTCTAGCATTGTTTAAAAGCTTCGAATACGCAGTCGCACAAGCTGGTGGAACTCTAACTCTTAACGTCGGTGAAGTCGATGTCTTTATCGGATTGTTCCTCGGAGCAGGGTTACCCTTCCTATTTGCAGCCCTGACAATCGACGCCGTAGGACGAGCTGCAACAGCAATGATTGAAGAAGTACGAAGGCAATTCAGAGAAATACCCGGACTCCGCGACGGGAAGCCTGGTGTTGTACCAGATTCAGCGCGTTGCGTAGCAATATCAACTGAAGCTTCATTAAAAGAAATGGTAATTCCCGGATCGCTAGCTGTCGTGGTTCCATTAGTTGTTGGATTCATCGACATTGATGCTCTCGGCGGTCTTCTTGCCGGTGCTCTGGTTACCGGCTTTGCTTTGGCAATATTTATGGCCAACGCTGGCGGAGCTTGGGACAATGCAAAGAAATATATTGAAGCAGGACATCACGGCGGTAAGGGGTCCGACCCCCACAAAGCTGCTGTGGTGGGCGATACGGTAGGAGACCCTTTCAAAGATACTTCTGGCCCTGCTATGAACATCTTGCTGAAAGTTATGACAATCGTTTCTCTCGTATTTGCCTCAGCATTCGTCTAAAAATTTACGCTACTCTTCACAAAGAGGTTAACTATTGCCTTTCGTGAAATTTTCCGGAACAGAAATCTACTATGAACGGACTGGAATTGGACGCGACCTTTTAATCATCTCTGGTACTGGCTCAGATCTTCGGCTCCCTCGGCTACCCGTACCGCAAATCGACGATCACTACAGGGTGCTCCGCTATGACCATAGAGGCCTTGGACAAAGCACTGCTGAAGATAGTGATATATCTATGTCTGATTTTGCTGACGATGCTGCTGGCCTCTTGAAAATGTTAACCATCGACGAAATTGATGTTATTGGGATCTCTTTCGGCGGAATGGTAGCTCAGCATTTAGCTATCAGACATCCGAAACTAGTTCGCAAACTGATACTTGCGTGTACGTCACCAGGCGGGACTACGCACTCCTCAGCCGACCTTGTGGAACTCATGGATCTTCCGTTAGAAGAACGACAAAGATCCTGGCTTGAGATGTTTGACACAAGATATCAAAATGGATCTGAAGGAGAGTACTTTGTTTATCTTCTTGAAAAGCTAATCAAACGAAACTTATCGATGTTTCCTAACGATGCTTCTGACGGCCTAATGCGCCAAATCAGAGCCCGATCCGGCCACGATCTCAGTGAGGAACTGGGAAACATCTCTCAACCATGCCTTATCGTGGGCGGCAAATACGACGGGATAGCCCCTCCACAAAACCTCCAGTATCTTTCTAACTATATTCGAAGCTCCCAACTGCATTTTTTTGAAGGCGGGCATTCATTTCTTTGGGAGGATGATCTAGCTTGGGAGTCGATTTCCGCTTTCTTAGCTGAAGATGAGGATACTCTTTAATATGTTCAATATGCAGAGCAGTCAATTATGACTAGCAGCAAGTCTGACGTCGTCTTACTCTTTGGTGGTCAATCTCCCGAGCACGATGTTTCTTGCACATCTGCTAGCCATGTATATTCAGCTATCCCTAAGGATCGCTATAGCGTGACACTCGTAGGAATAGACCAGTCTGGAAATTGGCACAAGTGCTTACTACCTGATGAAAGCCTACCCCTTAAAGAACCTCTCCTAGTTTCTGGAGCGACTATTACACCAGACGAATTATTTACCCTCAGCGCTGATAGTAAACCCATTGTATTCCCTGTCCTTCATGGACCTAATGGTGAAGATGGAACCATCCAAGGCCTGCTTGAAACATTTGAAGTTCCATATGTGGGAAGTGGCGTACTGTCATCTGCTCTTTGTATGGACAAGATCAAATCTAAGGAAATCTTATCGGCACACGGCATACCTCAAGTCTCATGGATGAGCTTTCATGCCGAGGACCTCGCTTCTGCTTCCGAAACAATAGAGAATTCTTCGCTAGAGTTTCCTCTTTTCGTCAAGCCAGCGAATATGGGTTCATCAATTGGAGTATCAAAAGTTTTATCTATCGCTGATCTAGGCAATGCAATAGCAACGGCAAGAAATTACGATACTTGGATTATCGTGGAGGAATTCTCACCAGGTCGAGAAATTGAAGTCGCCCTCTTAGAAACCAAATACCTCACTATTTCAAAACCGGGAGAGATAGTACCCGGCGCAGATTTCTACGACTACGACGACAAGTACGATGATGGCGCTACGCTTCATGTTCCTGCCGAGCTGTCAGATTCAGAAATAGCAACGGTCCAGTCTTTAGCAGAGGATGTGTTTAAATTAATGCGGTGCAAAAGCCTTGCCCGTATTGATTTCTTTTATGAACCTGAAGGGGCTGGATGGCTTGTAAATGAAATAAATACCATGCCTGGATTTACGCCGATCTCTATGTACCCCAAACTTTGGCAAGAATCCGGAATTTCGTATGAAGATTTAATAGTAAAACTACTTGAATCCGCTTCAAAAGAATAGAAACTATTCAGGAATCTGAATTAAAGCGCTTTTTAAAAATCTCAAAAGTTCTTTACGGCGCAAAACGACATCTCTTGGAGTCTGTTCAATACCTATTGCCTCCAAAAGATTCCCTTCGGTAGCTGCACCCATAATTACTGAATACATAGATAAAACCAATAAGTACGGATCAGATTCTACAATTCTTCCTTTAGACATCTCAGCATTTAGCCACATAGTTGCCCCTTTAATTAAAGGGTCCAAGTCTTTAACAGCCTTTGTCAACGTTGGTGGTCCAAGTCTCGAGACCTCTCTAAGAAGACCAAGAAGTTCAGGCCTTTCAATAGCTAACCTAAAAACTCTTCTAACCATCTTCTCGATTCTGTCCCAACCATCCTCTGAATTTTTAACGGCTTCAGACAATGCTGCTGCTAGAACTTCTATAGCATCCTTAACAGAAGCGTCTAGAAGAGCTTCTTTCGATGGGAAATGGTACAGAATTGATTGCTTTCGTATCCCTAGTTCTTGCGCTAGCGAGTCAAGACTTGTTCCGTCATACCCATTCTCTCCAAAGGCAACGGTAGCGGCAACTAAAATTCGATCAGAAGTCTTCACGAAAAGATTGTAGCATTGCCTACCAAGTGGTAGAAAGTAGATGTGATCAAAGAACAACTAGCAGGTAAAAGAATAGCTATCACAGGTTCAACAGGGTTTCTGGGGACTGCCCTTGTTGAACAGCTCCTACGGACCATACCGGATGTGAAACTCGTACTGCTTGTTCGCAGCTCAAAACGGACAGCATCTCAGCGCGTCAAAAGAGAAATACTAAACAATGATGCTTTTGACATTCTCAAAACAAAGCTCGGTGACGAAGAGTTTGATCGGCTTGCAAAAGAGCAGATTGAAGCGGTGTCCGCAGACATAGCGATCGACGACTTAGGACTAGATGAGAAAGGGAAAGAAACCCTAGGGAACTGTGACATCGTCATACATAGCGCAGCTGCCGTTAGTTTCGATGAGCCTTTAGATCGAGCTGTAGAAGTCAATCTAATGGGGCCTGTCCGTTTGGTAAGCCTCATGAAGAAACTCGGGATGAATTCGCACCTCGTAATGGTCAGCACTTGTTACGTTGCTGGCAGCCGAAAGGGCGATGCCCCAGAACAGGCATTGACTGACAGCCCCTTTTATGTTCCCATAGATTGGAACGATGAAATACATGCAGCACGCAGAACGCGATCATACGTTGAAGATGCCAGTAGAAGGCCAAAGAACTTAGAAGGTTTTCGTGACTCTGCTCGATCAGAATTGGGTGCAGCAGGAACACCTGCCCTCGCTAAGAAAACTGAACAACTTCGACAGCGCTGGGTCAAGAATCAAATGGTTGAAGCCGGAAGAAATAGAGCAAGTTCTATAGGATTCCCTGACGCATACGCTTTTACAAAAGCTATGTCTGAACAAGCCGTGGAAGAGACCAGAGACAAAATCCCTCTAACTATCGTTCGCCCATCAATTATTGAATCTTCATGGAAGAACCCTACCTCTGGTTGGATACGAGGCTTCCGTATGGCAGAGCCAATAATTTTGAATTTCGGGAAAGGCACACTAAAAGAATTTCCAGGAATTCCAGAGGGAATCGTTGACATCATCCCAGTTGACCTTGTTGCCTCAGCAATTATCGCTTCTGCAGCCCAAGAACCATCTGCCGATACCACCATCTATCAAGTTGCTTCTGGAAGCTGCAACCCTATACGTACTTCCAAGATCACCGATTATGTTCACAAGTTCTTTGGTGAGAACCCTATTTACGATGAGAAAAATCAACCAATTGCGCCAGCGAAATGGCGGTTTCCGGGTAGGGGTCGCGTTGAATCACAGTTAAGACGGGCACAAGGCCTTTTAGGACAAGCAGAACAGACCCTTAACAAACTTCCAATCCGTGGAAAGCAAGCAATGGTAGTTGCTGATATACAAAACCGTAAAGAAGAGATAGATAAAGCCTTAGAATATGTCACTCTCTATGGTAAATACGTAGAATGTGAGGCTTTATATTCCGTTGATAATCTTCTTACACTCTGGGATTCACTGACAGAAGATGACAAAAATATTTTTCCATTCGATCCGAGGTCCATCGACTGGTACGAATACGTATATAACATCCATCTACCCACAGTAATTACAAAAGGGAGGGTAAAGACATCCCCATCTAAATCCTCTACAAAGTCACGTTCAACTCGACTCCGAAACCAAGTACTAGACTCTCGCCGGCAATTAGCAGTATTCGATCTTGAAAATACGCTAATCGCATCAAATGTTGTTTCATCTTGGAGCTACCTGGCGACGAAAAGACTTCCAAAGGCCGAACGAATCAAGCTAGTAACAAAAACGTTGGCGCAAGCACCTGGCATGCTTGCTTTAGACAGAAAAGATCGAAGTGATTTCCTTCGCAGCTTTTACCGTCGATACGCTGAAGCTCCGATAACTCAAATTGATGACGATTCTTTTGAAATGTTCAGTGAATTAATTCTGACTAAATCTTTTCCTGCTGGCTTACGAAGAGTCCGCGAGCATAGAGCACTTGGACACAGAACAGTACTAATAACCGGGGCATTGGACTTCGTCGTAAAACCATTAGAACCTCTTTTCGATCACATCATTTCTGCGACTCTTTCTAATGATGGAACCACATACACTGGACAAATGAGTCAGGTCCCCCCTATCGGTGAAACACGGGCAGCAGTTCTTCGCCGGTATGCTGAAGAAAATAATTACGACCTGTCAGAAACTGTTGCTTACGCTGATTCGTCTAGTGATTTACCAATGCTCGAAGCAGTAGGTTTCCCAGTCGCTGTGAACCCCGAACCCAAATTAGCCTCACTGGCTAATAAGCGTGGCTGGCTAATAGAGAACTTTGAACCGATAGCAGGGTCACCGACAAAGTTGCTTCCCCTTGGGTCAAAAGTAAGGAGTTAAAAAGTGAGTGACGATCGAAGAAGAAACCCTCGACCAGGTCTGGTCTTAGATGTCGACCGGTCGACTCCGCCGGTGCTTTTCCACCACGGAGAAGGTTTTCGTTTGGAAAAACTTCCAGCTGGGCGGTCCAGAGTTCTTTACCCCCCTGAGCCCCTTCCTGGATTAAAAAATCCTGACAGGCATATAAAAGATGCGCTTGAAAATCCTTTGGGAGATTCCCCTCCTCTTTCTGCCCTTATGAAACCGGGAATGAAATTAACAATCGCTTTCGATGACATTTCATTGCCTCTTCCACCAATGCGCGCACCTGACATAAGACAGCGCATAATCGAAGCAGTCCTAGATACTGCAGCTCAAAATAGCGTAGACGATGTGCACATAATCGCAGCCTTAGCGCTCCATAGGCGGATGACTGAAAGCGAACTTCGGCATGCAGTCGGCAACCGCGTTTATGATGCATTTGCCCCATCTGGCCATCTTTACAATCATGATGCGGAAGACCCAGATGGCATGACTGTGATCGGAACAACTCCCCATGGTGAGGAGGTTCAGATAAACCGGAGAGCAGCAGAGTCTGATCTAATCGTCTACGTCAACATCAATCTAGTTTCAATGGACGGAGGTTGGAAAAGTACTGCTACCGGGTTATCCGGCTACACGGCTTTACGGCACCACCACAATCCCCAAACGATGGTCAAATCACGTAGTTTCATGGATCAAGAGAACTCTGAACTTCATAGATCTAATTGGCGTCAGGGTAAAGTGCTTCGAGATTCAGATATAAAGATTTTTCAAATTGAGACAACTGTGAACAACAACACTTTTGGATTTGATGGTCCGCTTGCTATGTTGCAAAAACGTGAATGGGAATGGAGTTTACAAGACCGAACAGCATTTATTGGATACCAGGCTGGGTTACGTCGAATGAGTGCTCCTACCAAACGTAAAATATTTAACTCTTGGTACTCACCTTACGAACTAACGTCAGTTCAAGCAGGTGAAGTTGAAGCAGTTCATAAACTGACAACAGAAAACGTATACAAACAGCAGCTAGTCAACGTACAAGGGCAAACAGACGTTCTCACAATGGGCCTGCCTTATATCTGCCCATACAATGTCAACTCAGTGATGAATCCCGTCCTTGTAGCTTGTTTAGGTCTCGGCTACTTCTTTAATATGTATCGCGGAAAGCCTCTCGTTCGCGAAGGCGGAGTGGTCATAATGACGCATCCCACACCATGGGAATTCCACCCTGTCCACCACCCAAGCTACATTGACTTCTTTGAAAGGGTCCTAAGCCAAACAAAAGATCCTATAGAAATGAGCCAGCGGTTTGAGAAAGCATTTGCTGAAGATGAATGGTACCGACATCTGTATAGAACTTCCTATGCATATCATGGAGTGCACCCCTTCTACATGTGGTACTGGTGTGCTCACGCACTTGACCACCTTGGTGAAGTAATCATCGTCGGCGGCAATGCTGACTCAGTCCGGAGATTAGGATTTCGTTCAGCAACAACTCTTAATGATGCTTTCGAAATAGCCACAGACGTGGTTGGACCGCAGCCGACCATCACTCATTTAAAATCCCCCCCGATCCTCATGGCGAATGTCCAGTAGGGGAAGAAATGCCAAAGAAACTGTCAGCACGAGACATCCGTAGAAGAACGAAACAAATACGCTATGCGATAGATGGAACGCGACGGAGAATAGTTAATTTAAAATTTATCCGCACAGCGCAATTTCCTTATCGCTCTCCTTCTACCCCCAAAGGGATCGACCCTCTTCCGACGCAAGCTAAAACAGGAAGTTCGTTTAAAACAGGCTGGGCGCGGAAGACTCCTGCTCTAACTTTTCGGATGATCTTCAGCGAATTCCCGATGAGACCAATTATTCAGTTCTTAGCAAAACCGTCAATGATTGGTATTGACGGATTGGCAGACATTCCCAGCTACCAGCCAGTGATATTTGTAGCTAACCACCATAGCCATATAGACACTCCCCTGCTTCTAACCAGTCTTCCTATTCGCTGGCGAAAGAAGCTCGTAGTAGGAGCTGCTGCCGATTATTTCTTTTCTACTAGAGTCACAGGAGCGCTTTCAGCTCTATTTATCGGAGCGATTCCCATTGAGCGAAAGAAAATTACGCGAAAATCATCTGATGACATTGCTGAATTAATTGATAAGGGATGGAGTTTCATGGTCTTTCCCGAAGGAGGCCGGTCGCCAGATGGCTGGGGCCAACCATTTCGAGGAGGCGCAGCATACTTATCCATTCGCTGCAACGCCCCAATTGTCCCAATTCACGTAACTGGAACTGGCGCGATTCTTCGCAAAGGACGCAACCTTCCAAAACGCTCAAAAACAACTATTAACTTTGGACGACCTATCTGGCCAGATGATGAAGAGAGCTCGCGCTCATTAGCCAAACGTATTGAAATTTCTGTTGCCCAACTCGCAGATGAAACTTCGACCAACTGGTGGGAGGCTAGAAAACGGTTATACGAGGAAGAAACGCCAACGCTTCATGGCCCTAAGGTAAGTAGTTGGCGGAGAGCTTGGGAACTTAGCGAACGAAAGGGGAAACAACAATCCCCTACTCGGAAATGGCCAAGCATCTAATTCTAGCTAGCAAACCAAGTCGTTATAATTTGAATCCGTCCCTGCTAGATTAAAGAAGGCACAGACAGGAAAGAGAATAATGGCAGTAAATGCATCAACCCCTATTGAACTTATTGAAGGCGTATACTCCACCCTTGCAGACCGAGTTGCAGGCGGGCGTGAACACTATAACAGGGAGCTTACTCTTGCTGAAAAAGTACTCATAAACCACCTCGACCGAAATGATCAGGAGCTTGTTCGAGGCAAGTCGTACGTCGATTTACGACCAGATAGAGTTGCAATGCAGGATGCAACAGCGCAGATGGCATGGCTTCAATTTATGACTGCTGGCTTAGATGAAGTTGCAGTTCCTACCACCACTCATGCTGACCACCTAATACAAGCGAAAATTGATGGAAAGCAAGATCTCCTTAATGCCAATCACACAAATGCTGAAGTCTACGATTTCCTTGAATCGGTATGCGCGAAATATGGGGCTGGCTTTTGGAAACCTGGAAGTGGGATAATTCATCAGGTTGTTTTAGAACAGTACGCTTTTCCTGGCGGCATGATTATCGGAACCGACAGCCACACACCCAATGGCGGTGGCCTCGGAATGATAGCAATTGGAGTTGGCGGCGCTGATGCTGTAGACGTTATGACAGGCTTCCCTTGGAATGTCAGGTGGCCAAAATTGATTGGAGTTCACCTTACAGGATCACTGAATGGATGGAGCGCCCCAAAGGATGTAATTCTAAAGGTCGCAGAAATCTTGACAGTGAAGGGCGGAACAGGGGCCATAGTGGAGTACTTCGGCGAAGGAGCTGATAATTTATCTGCAACCGGGAAAGCAACCATATGTAACATGGGTGCTGAAATTGGAGCAACGACTTCTATTTTCCCTTACGACGAAGCCATAGAGCGCTATCTACGGTCCACTTCCAGAGAAGGAGTAGCCGATCTTGCCAACAAGAATGCAGGTGACCTAAGAGCAGACGATGAAGTTTTGGAAAATCCCGAAAAGTTTTTCGACCAAGTCATCGAAATTGACTTATCTCAACTTCGTCCACATATTAATGGGCCACACACACCAGATCTCGCAAGAGAGTTGAAGGATCTTGGCCCAGAAGCTACAGAGAATGGATGGCCACTTGAAATTAGCGCTGCTCTTATCGGCAGCTGCACAAACTCTTCATATGAAGACATAACACGAGCTGCATCGATTGCAAGAGAAGCATCTGCTTCTGGCCTGAAAACACAAACTCGGCTGCTAATCACACCAGGGTCTGAAAAAGTTCGCGCGACTATTACCCGCGATGGCCTTCTTGCGGACTTTGAAGCGCTTGGTGCGGTAGTTCTAGCAAATGCTTGCGGTCCTTGTATCGGTCAATGGGATAGATCTTTAGAAGATCGTGAAGCTGGATCACCGAATGTAATCGTCACATCCTACAACAGAAACTTTCCTAAGCGAAACGATGGTGATCCAGCAACGCTTGCCTTTGTCACTTCACCTGAAACAGTTATGGCACTTGCTCTCTCAGGTCGGGTTGATTTTGATCCAGTTACCGACGAATTAATAAATGAAAATGGAGAAAGCATAAAACTATCTACGCCTGAAGGCCTCGAACTCCCACCAAGCGGATTCGACCCAGGTGAAGACACATTCCTACCTCCACCTGCTGATGGGAACCAAGTAGAGGTCCTCGTCTCCCCCGACTCCAACCGCCTCCAAGTTTTGACTCCCTTCAGTGCATGGGATGGAAAAGATTACGAGAACCTTCCGATACTCGTTAAAGCAAAGGGGAAATTTACTACTGACCATATCTCTATGGCAGGTCCATGGCTTAAGTATCGTGGACACTTGGAGAATATATCTGGGAATCTCTATTTAGGGGCTGTCAATGCTTACCCAGGATACGAAGTCGGATACGGAAAAAATCAATTAACCGGCGAAACACAAACATTCCCTGATATCGCAAAGTCGTATCATGAATTAGGGCAGCAGTGGGTAGTGATAGGTGATGAGAACATGGGTGAAGGATCAAGTCGTGAACATGCGGCTATGGAACCTAGATTTCGGCTAGGAGTTGTAGCCATAGCTAGGAGCTTCGCCCGGATACACGAAACAAATTTAAAGAAACAAGGAATGCTCCCTCTTACTTTTGTTGACCCTACCGACTATGACCGAATAGAAGAAAATGACCGCATTAATGTGATCGATTTAAGCGAGCTAGCACCTGGGGTTCCAGTAACTGTTGAAGTCAACAAGCCGAATGGAGAGCAGTTCTCCTTTGAGACCACCCACACATTCAGCAATGACCAAATCAATTGGTTTATCTCTGGTTCGGCGCTAAATGTAATTCGAGCACAAACTTCAACAAATGGATAACACCTACCGATAAAGCTATTAGAGGCAATAGGAAACTATCTAACAAATAGATAGGATACAAAAAATTGTTATTCTGAGAGATAGCTCGCATGGACATCCGACAACTGAACGCACTTGTAGCTGTAGTCGATCACGGTACTTTCAGTGCTGCAGCTAATGCACTGCATACTGTCCAATCAAACGTATCTACACATATTCTCCGATTAGAACAAGAATTGGATGTCTCCCTTATTGACCGTACCTCAGGAACTTTAACGGAAGAGGGAGTCCTCGTCGTTGAACGTGCAAGAAGAATACAGACAGAACTTGAAGCAATAGCACTTGACGTTACAGCACTTCATTCTGAAGTCTCAGGAGTTGTCAAGCTTGGACTAATCGGAACAACTGGGCGTTGGCTATCACCAAAGCTCCTAGATTCCATAAATCGAAGCCACCCTAAAATAACTCTTCAAATTATTGATGCAACAACTAGCGGCTTAATACCTCTTGTAGTTCAGGGAAATGTTGATGGGGCCGTCGTAAATCTCCCAATAACTCATCCGGATATTCTTATAGAGCCGCTTTTTGAGGAAGAACCAATGCTCGTAGCTCCCCAAGATCACCCACTCGCAAGTTTCGACAAGATATTACCTGAACATCTAGGAGCTTACCCCCTCCTTCTAAATCCCAAAGGAGTTTCTTTCCGAGACAGTCTCGATCAAGACCTCGCTAAAGAAAACATCACCTTAACTGCCAAAGCTGAGGTTGATGGAATGAGGCTTCTTGCTTCGCTAGCAGCAGACGGGTTCGGCGCCGCCGTTCTTCCTGCTACTGCCGCCCAAGGAAGCGAGAAATGGAAACGAATTCCGCTACCAGGATTCACAAGGCGAGTAGTAGGCTTCGCTGTGAATCGACGTGTTCCACTGTCTGCCACTGCCCGCGCTGTCCGTGAAACCCTCAAAAAAACAATTGGGGATTACGGATCGAGTCAAGATGGCATTTTCATGGCCGGTTAAATGCGCTATTCATCCTATTTCACAGACTAAAGACACTAAGATCATATTGTGAGCCCGGAAACTACCACCTCAGTCGAACTACTGGCACAAGTTTCTGCCAATTCAAGAGTGAATCTCCATAAACGAGAGTCAGGCGACTACATAAGTGTGCAGATTGGAACCCAATCTGAACCTATTGCTTTGAGCGGAAATGACGGCTTAAAGCTCGCAGCCGGAGCTACAGCCGCTTTCGATCACCAAATCCCGCTAATTATTCATTTGAATTCCACCGGTGCTCCTCCTGACTCTGGCGTAGAAGCACTATATGGATGGGGATCTGCAGCTAAGGAACTAACAAGGTGCTCAGGAGTTGTCCCCACGATAATCTGCGTCCATCAGGCAGCAGTCGCAGGATCTGCCCTACTTCTAGGCCTCGTTGATTTCGTTATCATGGTAAAAGACTCTTTCACATATGTAAGCGGTCCGAGAATGGTTCAAGAGTTCACTGGAGTTCCCGTGGACCCAGACACTCTTGGAGGATCTGGTAAACACGCCCAAACATCCGGAGTTGCATCTTTCGTTGTGCCTGACGGAGAATCAGCCAGTGAACTAATAGATGAGATACTGTCTCTTCTTCCTGAAAACTCTTCATCGTTGCCTAGGCATATATCATCAAGCGACTCAACAGAACGTGATCTGGACGGAATAGAAATGACCATCCCTGAATCCGCGACAGGAAGCTACGACGTTCGAGATATCCTAAAGGAAGTTTTCGACGATGGAATCCTTACAGAAATTCGAAATGAGTGGGCTACAAACCTTGTCACAGCTTTAGCCACGATAGGAGGACACCCGGTTGGTATCGTAGCGAATCAACCGCAATCACTTGCTGGAACGTTGAATATAGCAGCATCCCAAAAAGGAGCTAGATTCGTGAGTTTCTGCGATGCATTTAATCTCCCCATTATCACTTTCGTGGATACTCCAGGTTTCCAACCAGGAAAAGACCTCGAATGGCGAGGAATGATCCGCCATGGGGCCCAATTGGCTTTCGCATATGCCCAAGCAACGACCCCGAGGATATGTGTAACCCTCCGTAAAAGCTATGGAGGTGCCTATATTGTCATGGATAGCAAATACATGGGTAATGACCTCTCTATTTCTTGGCCTTCAGCTGAAATTGCAGTAATGGGAGCAAAAGGAGCTGTAGAGATCCTGCATCGAAATGCGACCCCAGAAGAAAGAACCATACTTGAAGCAGAATATGAAGACCGACTCCTAAACCCATACATCGCAGCGGAGAGAGGATCTGTCGATATTGTTATCAAACCATCGGAAACCCGAAGGAAGCTATTCTCTGCTCTTCAGCCACTTCTAACAAAGAGAGAAAAACTGAAGAAGCGGCTTCATGCCAATACACCCCTGTAATTCAAGACCTATTGAAATAGTCAATTTAGCTGACGAAAGAGGGGTCATTTCCCGATACAATGACCTCTGATCAACTCTTGGAGCATCCATTGTCAGACTCAATCACTATCACCGATAACCGATCTGGAGAGTCTATTGAAATACCAATTGTGGATGGAGGAATTGAGTCGAGCGCATGGACTAAGTTGCTTCCAGGGCTTTGGTTCAAAGATGAGGGTTTTGCAGCGACTGCTGTTACAAATAGCTCAATAACATTTATCGACGGTGGTGCTGGCAGGCTTGAATATCGGGGCTATCCAATAGAAGATTTGGCAAACAACTCTTCGTTTCTTGAAGTTGCTTTCTTGTTACTTAATGGCGAGTTACCAAATCAAAAGCAGTTAACTTCATGGGAAGAAACTGTCGCTGATGCCTCAGACCTAGACCCAAATCATCACGATACACTTTTGCAAGCATTCCAAAAAGACTCTCACCCTATGGGAATGCTGACTTCCGCACTTGCCGCACTATCCTCTATGTACCCTGACTCTCGCAA
>CETH01019799.1_pt1 | contig 18871 bp, 17 predicted proteins | sample 361461 | NCBI WGS metagenome assembly CETH01 (sample SAMEA2622695, study PRJEB7988) | marine metagenome | isolation source: saline water (ENVO:00002010), including
CTTCTTTAAAATTATCTTTTTCATCAGAAACTATTAATCCTGCTGCAGCGTTTAAGCAAACCGCAATAGAAAAATCACTATCTTCACCTTTAAAAATATCAATAATTTTTTTTGAATTATAATCTGCATCTTGACCTAAAATATTATCAAAACCTTTGGTTTTTATGTTTAATTCTCCTGGATTAATTGAAATATTTGATATCTCCCCATTTTTTAATTGGCAGACATTGGTATTTGCATATGGTGAAATTTCATCTAAACCATCTTCACTATTAACAATCCATGCATTTGTAATTTTCAAATCTTTTAATGCATTTGCAAAAATATTTAAAAGCTTTTTATCAAAAACACCAACAACTTGTTTTTTAACTAGAGCAGGACTGCTTAATGGACCGATCATATTAAATATAGTTCTCTTGCCAATTTTTTTTCTTACCGGTCCAACATATTTCATTGCCGAATGAAAATTTGGAGCAAACATAAAACCAAAATTTAATTTATTAATATTATACTCCACAGATTTTGCATCTAAATTAATATTTATATTTAATTTTTCCAAAACATCTCCAGAACCACATTTTGACGAAACGGCTTTATTTCCATGTTTTGCAACTTTAAGACCCATAGAAGCTAATAAAAGTGCTGATGCAGTTGAAATATTTAGAGTATTTTTTCCATCACCACCAGTACCACATGTATCTATTGCTCCCTCAACATTAACTCTTGTAGATTTATCTCTTAAAACATAAACGCCAGCTGCAATTTCAGCTGAAACTTCGCCTTTATTAGATAATAGTGTTAGAAACTGATAAATCTCATCATCAGAGAATTCTCCGTTCATTATTTTTGTGAATATGAACCTTGTTTCTTCAAAATTAAGATCAATTTTATCTTTTAATTTTTTAAAAGAGTTTTTCATTTTATATTTTAATAAAATTTTTTATAATTTTCATACCAACTTTAGTACTAATGCTCTCAGGATGAAATTGTACACCATGAATTTGATATTTATTATGCATTAAACCCATTATTAAGTTATCATTTGTTGTAGCTGTTACAATTAAATCCTTAGATAAATTAGCTCTATCTACAATTAGACTATGATATCTAGTAGCTGTAAATTTACTTTTTATTCCTTTTAATACACCAAGTTTCTTACTTTTTATTACACTTGTTTTCCCATGCATAAGTTTTTTAGCTTGAACAATTTTTGATCCAAAAACTTGTCCAATTATTTGATGACCTAAGCAAACTCCTAAGATTGGAATTTTATTATAAAACTCTTTCACAATTTTTAAACAGTTTCCTGCTTGATTTGGATTACCCGGCCCAGGGGAGATAATTATTTTTTTATATTTATATTTAACAATATCTTTTGAATTAATTTTATCATTTCTTTTTACGTCTACATTTTTATTAAATGAAGAAACATAATGATAAAGGTTATAAGTAAAGCTGTCATAATTATCTATTAACAAAATTTTTGACACTAATTTACTCCATTGCCTTTATTAATGCTTTAGCTTTATTCTTTGTTTCAATATATTCATTTATTGGCTTACTATCTGCAACTATACCAGCTCCTGCTTGAGCATATAAAAAATTATCTTTTACTATAGCTGTTCTTAAAGCAATACATGTATCAAACTCACCTGCCGCCGTAAAATATCCTATTCCACCTGCATAAACTTTTCTTTTAGTAGTTTCCAATTCGTCTATTATTTCCATTGCACGTATTTTTGGAGCACCAGATACAGTTCCTGCGGGAAAACCAGATAATAATGTATCAAATTTACTATATTTTTTATTGAATTTTCCAACAACGTTAGAAACTATGTGCATTACATGTGAATATTTTTCTATTTTAAATTTTTCAGTGACTTTAACTGAATTAATTTGTGAGACTTTTCCAGCATCATTTCTGCCTAAATCTAACAACATTAAATGTTCAGCAAGTTCTTTTTTGTCTTTTAACAAGTCTTTTTCATAAAATGTATCCTCTTTTTTATTTTTACCTCTTGGTCTTGTTCCTGCAATAGGCCTAATAGTTATTGTTCCATTTCTTAATCTTACAAGAATTTCAGGGCTAGCGCCTATAATTTGGAAATCCTCAAAGTTAAAAAAATACATGAAAGGTGAAGGGTTAGTCACTCTTAGCTTTTTATAAACATCAATTGGATCCTTTTCTAATTTGGCTTTGAATCTTTGACTAAGAACAACCTGAAAAATATCGCCTTTTTTAATATATTTTTTGGCCTTAATCACATTGTTAATAAATCTTTTTTTACTTATATTTGATTTAACTTTTATTTTTAATCTGTTTTCTTTCTTTAAATAAAAATTTTTACTATTTGATAGAAGTATCAAATTTTCAATATCAGATTTAATATTTTCATAACTTTCAAAATAATTTTTTACATATTCTTCTTTAAAAAAATTTCTTATAAAGTGTATTTTTTTTTCTAGATTATCTAAAATAATAAGCGATTTAGGTCTAATAAGTCGTACATCTGGAATATTCAAATCATCTTTACATTTATTGGGAATTTTTTCTACATAGCGGATTATATCATATGAGAAGAAGCCTGAAATTATAGAACTTATATTGGGTAGTTCTTTCGGTATATCAAATTTAAAATTTTCAATAATTTTATCAATTATTTTTTTAGGAGAGTTCCTTAAAATTTTAATTCTATTGTTTATTATTTGTTTACATTTTCTTCCTTGAAATTCCCAAATGAAATCAGGGTTTCTTCCTAAGATTGTATATCTTCCTTTAATTTTACCTTTTTCAACTGACTCAAATATAAAACTATTTTTTTCAATTAAAAAATTATTAATTAAATTTTCAGTCTCTTGGACTCCATTAGATTTAATTGTGTGAAATAATATTTGATTTTTTTTATTTATATGATTTCTTTTAAATTCGGAAATTGATTTATTAAGCATTATCTAAAATTATTTTTTAATCTCTCAATAGTATTTTGAAATACTTTTATTTCATATTTTTCACTTAAGTAAATATCATAGCTTGAATAAAGAGTGTCTCTAATTTCACCATTGGATTTTAATAAATAATTTTTTAAGTCTGCTTGAGTAATTTGTTCATCATTATTAATTTTTTTAATATAAGCTAAATATATATTATTGAAGGGATCATTAATTAATACAAAAGATTTTTCAGGCATTGAATAAATTAATTTAATAGCGTCAATTGAAAATTTACTATTGTCAGTGATTGAACTAATAGAAATATTTTCTATATCATTTGAATTAGTAAATTTTTTAAGATCATCATATTTTAGACTTTTACTCTGAATATCTTCCAAGATTTTTTTATTATATTCAAATCTAAATTGATTTCTCAGAATTAAAATGATTTCCTCTTTAAATTGATTTGAATTAATATTTGGTAATCTATTTTCAATCTTGTTGATTTTAAACAAAAGGTAATGATCACCATTGTCAATTAAGTTTACATTATTAATACTATCTTTTTTAGAATAAATTAATTCAAACTCGTCATCATAAGGATAATAATTATTAACATCTTCCATTTTTAAATCGTACTGTTTTACGATTGAATTTATTTCTGAATTATTAAGAATTTTATTGTCTATATCATCTATAATCTTAAAAAAATCATCATTATACTCCTCATTACCTAGTAAATTTTTTGGTGTTATTTTTACATAACTAAAATTTATAAAATCTTTTTTTAATTCTTCTTTATTTGAGTTAATATATTTTTCTATTTCTAGTGAACTGAAATCCTTTTTATAGTTTTGTTTTAGATTTACAAAGTCAATCTCAATATTTCTATTTTCATCGATGAATTTTTTATTAATTAAAAATTTGGGTATTACTAATCCACCATTGATATAATTAAATAAAATTTTTTGTAATTCGTTAGCTTTTAAATTATTTTCAAACTGTGCTGCAGAAATATTATTTTCTAATAGAAATTTTTCATATTTTGTTCTTGAAAATTTATTAGTATTATCAAAAAAATTTTTATTCTTTAATATTTTATCTTTTAGTGTTTTATCTGAAAAATTTAGATTTAAGTTATCAATTTCCATTTTCATTATTTCTTGAGAAACTAGTTGACTTAATAATTCCTCGAAAATATTTTTATCAATATTTTCTCTTATTAAATTATCAGTTAACCCTGTACTATTTATATGGTTTATAAAATCATTAACAGAAATTGTATTATTATTTATTTTTGCAATGTTATTGGTATTACCTCTTGTGAATACATCTCCCATCCCCCAGAATACAAAAGGTATTGCTATAAGAGCTACGATTATCCATGAAAATTTAGAACTTGTTATACTTTTAAACTTACTTATCATATGAATAAATCATTATTTATTGATTTTTTAAAAAACAAATCTATAGATTAAAATATCATTGATGACAAATAATATATATTTTATCGCTAACTGGAAAATGTATGGTAGTACCTCAGATTTAAGCTCATTAAATAAAATAATTAAATTAAAAAAACAAAAAAAATTCAATAAAGCAGAAATTATATATTTTCCACCTTTTACACTCCTTCATAATTTTATTAACAAATTTAAAAAATCAAAAATTTCTGTTGGTGGTCAAAACTGCCACCATATTCAAGGGTATGGATCTTTCACAGGCTCTGTAAGTGCAAAAATGTTAAGAGATCTTGGGTGTAAATATGTAATATTGGGACACTCTGAAAATAGGACATCAGACGATTCTGATGAGATAATTAATAAAAAAATTCAATCAGCTCTAAATATGAATTTAAAAATTATATTTTGTATAGGTGAAACAGTTAAAGAGAAAAGAAAAAAATTAACCCTAAATGTTTTAAAGAGACAAATTAATAATGGACTTAAAGGTATAAATCGTTTTGAAAATATTTTAATTGCTTATGAGCCAGTATGGTCAATAGGCACAGGTGTTATTCCAAAAGACAGTGAGTTGGAATTTAATGTTAGAGAGATAAAAAAAATAATATCAAAAAAAACTAAGATAAAACTGCCAATACTTTATGGAGGCTCGGTAAATAATATAAATATATCAAATCTAAAGAGTATAAGGGGCATAAATGGCTTTTTGATTGGTTCTGCCTCTCAAAGCTCTAAAAAATTCGTTGATATAATAAAAAAAACAATTATTTAGATCGAATGGAAAATACATTACTTGTAATAAATATCATTCTGGCAGCTATTTTAGTTGTGCTAGTTCTTATACAAAAATCTGAGGGTGGAGCTTTGGGCATTGGTATATCTCAGGATAATTTTATGTTTTCAAGATCTGCGGGAAATTTTCTTACAAAATCAACAGCAGTAATAGCAGCATTATTTATTATTTGCAGTTTATCTCTTACCATAATTTCTAGAAGCGAACTTGAGCCAACAGGATCAGTTTTAGACAAAATAGAGGAAAATCAAGAAGAGACCCCAAAAATTCCAGAAAATAATAATTAATACTTTGAATTTATCTATTATCGGTCTATAACATAATTCCATGGCGCGATATATATTTGTCACTGGCGGCGTGGTTTCATCTCTTGGAAAAGGTCTTTCTTCAGCATCGCTTGCATATTTATTACAATCTAGAGGTTTTAGAGTTCGATTAAGAAAACTTGATCCTTATTTAAATGTTGATCCAGGCACAATGAGCCCATTTCAACATGGTGAAGTCTTCGTAACAGATGATGGTGCAGAAACTGACTTAGATCTTGGCCACTATGAAAGATTTTCAGGTGTTACTGCAAAAAAAACAGACAATATTACAACAGGGAAAATTTATAACGATGTGCTAAAAAAAGAAAGAAAGGGAAAATATCTTGGTAAGACAGTTCAAGTAATTCCTCATATAACAGATAGAATAAAAGAATTTATTAAACACGATACTTCAAAAGAAGATTTTGTTATCTGTGAAATTGGTGGAATAGTAGGTGATATTGAAAGTTTACCTTTTGTAGAAGCAATAAGACAATTTGCTAACGATGTTGGAAAAAAAAATGCTTTATTTATTCATTTAACATTAGTTCCATATTTGAAAGCATCTGATGAAATAAAAACAAAGCCAACACAACACTCTGTTAAAGAATTAAGAAGTATTGGTATTCAACCAGATATAATTATATGTAGATCTGAAAGACCAATACCTTTAGAACACAGAAAAAAAATATCTTTATTCTGTAATGTAGATATAAAAAATGTAATTGAAACAGTTGATGTAAAAACTATATATGAGGCACCAATAAGTTTTGCTAATGAAAAATTAGATATTCAAGTGTTGAACTATTTTAAAATAAAATCGAAAAAACCTTATAACCTTACCCCATGGAGAAAAATCAATAAAATTATACTTAAAACAAAAAAACAAGTAAATATTGCAATTATTGGTAAATATGTTGAATTGAAGGACGCATATAAATCTTTAGATGAAGCTCTTACTCATGGTGGCATTGCAAATAATGTTAAAGTAAAACTTATTAGAATAGATTCAGAAAATTTGAAACCTTCAGAAATTAAAAGTAAATTAAAAACTATATCAGGAATTTTAATTCCAGGTGGATTTGGTAAAAGAGGTACAAAAGGAAAAATCGAATCTATTAGATATGCTAGAAACAATAAAATTCCATTTTTTGGAATTTGTTATGGGATGCAAATGGCTATAATTGAATTTGCAAGAAATAAATTAAAAATTAAAAATGCTACCTCAAGTGAGATTGATAAAAAGGGTATTTCTATAGTTGGACTAATGAGTGAGTGGGATAAAGACGGTAAAAAAGTGAAAGGTACTGATATAGACCTTGGTGGCACTATGAGACTAGGTTCATATGAAGCGAAATTAAAAGATAATTCTTTAATTAAAAAAATCTATAAATCAAAAACAATTTATGAGAGACATAGACACAGATATGAAGTTAATATTTCATATAAAGACAAATTTGAGAAAAATGGACTTATTTTCTCAGGATTATCCCCAGATTCAAGACTAACTGAAATTATAGAGCTTAAAAATCATCCATGGTTTTTTGGAGTACAGTTTCATCCTGAATTTAAATCTAGACCTTTTAACCCACATCCTTTATTTTCATCATTTATCAAAGCTGCTAAAAAAAAATATGCAAAATAAAATTGTAAATTGTAACGGTATTCAGATTGCAAATAATAAAAAAATAACTTTAATCGCGGGACCTTGTCAGCTTGAGTCAGAACAGCATGCAATGGATATGTCTGGAAAAATTAAGGAAATAGCGATAAAATTAAATATTGGATTTATTTATAAAACTTCTTTTGATAAAGCTAATAGGACAAGTTTAAAAGGAAAAAGAGGAGTAGGGCTAGAAAATTCTTTACCGGTATTTGATAGATTAAAAAAAGAACAAAAAATTTCAGTATTAACTGATATACACAACGAAAAACATTGCGAATTAGTTTCTGAACATGTCGATATTCTTCAAATTCCAGCTTTTTTATGTAGACAAACAGATTTATTGATTGCAGCTGCGAAAACAAAAAAAATAATTAATGTTAAAAAGGGACAGTTTTTAGCACCGTGGGATATGGTCAATGTTGTAAAAAAAATTTCTGAGTCAGGTAATGACAATATTTTGGTAACAGAACGTGGCGCAAGTTTTGGATATAATACTTTAATATCGGACATGAGATCAATTCCAATCATGACTAAAAATGGCTACCCAGTAGTTTTTGATGCCACTCACTCAGTTCAACAACCTGGTGGCCTTGGCGAAAAAAGTGGAGGTCAGAGAGAATTCGTTAAATACTTAGCGCGAGCAGCATCAGCAGTTGGGATTGCAGCAATTTTTATGGAGACCCACCAAGACCCTGATAATGCCCCCTCAGATGGACCAAACATGGTTCCCTTGAAAAACTTAGAAAGCATTTTATCACAAATTGTAGAAATAGATAATTTAGTAAAATCTTTTAATGAGTAAAATTACCAAAGTTATAGCTAGACAAGTTTTTGATAGTAGAGGCAATCCAACGGTTGAAGCTGAGGTATTTTCTAAAAATATTAGCACATCAGCAATTTGTCCTTCAGGTGCATCAACAGGAAGTCACGAGGCTTATGAGAAACGAGATAAAAATAATAAAAATTATAATGGTAAAAGCGTTTTTAACGCAGTTAATATAATTAATAAAACAATAGCAAAAAAGTTAAAAAATCAAAATGTTCATAATCAAGAAAAAATAGATCATATTCTTTTGAAATTAGATGGAACAAAACAAAAAACTAAACTGGGAGCAAATACCATGCTTGCAGTTTCTATGGCTGTAAAAAAATTATCATCAAAACTTAATAAAAAACCTCTTTATAAAAATTTTTTATTAAATAAAGATTTTTCATTACCTTATCCATTAATGAATATTATAAACGGTGGCGTACATGCAAATAATGGTCTTCAAATTCAAGAATTTATGATCAGACCAGACGGCGCAAAATCATTTGCTCAAGCAGTTAAAATGTGTTTTTTGGTAATTAATAAACTTAAAATTATTCTAAAAAGATTAAAACTTTCTACTTCAGTAGGTGATGAAGGAGGTTTTGCACCAATGATAAGCAGTAACAATCAAGCATTAAACTTAATTGCTCTAGCAATAAAAAATGCAGGATTTATAAATGGAAAAGATATTTCAATTTGTTTAGATGTTGCTGCAAATGAACTTTTTAAAAAAAATAAATATTCTATACATTCAAAAAAGTTTATATCAGTAAACAAATCAATCTTAGAATATAAAAAATTAATAAAAAAATATAAAATCAAATCAATAGAGGATCCTTTTGCAGAAAATGATTGGATATCTTGGAATAAATTTATGTTTGCTACGAAAAAAAAAATTCAAATCGTTGGAGATGATTTATATGTTACAAATCTAGAAAGATTAAAAGTTGGTTTTTTAAATCAATCATCAAATGCAATATTGATAAAATTAAATCAAATAGGTACAGTCACAGAAACAATAGAAGTAATAAAATTTGCACATAAAATTGGTTTCGATACCATAATTTCACACAGATCTGGAGAATCTGAGGATACTTTTATAGCTGATTTAGCTGTAGGAACAAATTCAAATCAAATAAAATCTGGTTCTTTATGCAGATCAGAAAGAGTTGCAAAATATAACCAAATACTGAGAATAGAGGAAAGTTTAGGAATAAATGCTAAAATGAGCAAATTGTGATTAAAAAAATTAAAAACAATTACTTTATTATCATTGGGACATTTTTGTTTTTGTATTTTTTCTTTAATCTACTAGATGGAGAGCGAGGGTTGATATCTCTTTTAAAAAAAGAAAATTTATTAAATAAACTTAAAATTGAAGAAAAAATGCTTAATGAAAACATAACAATCTTAGAACACAAAAATTCTTTATTAAGTGAAAGCCTGGATAAAGATTATATTGAAATATTATTAAGAGATAAATTTTTATTTAGTAAAACAGGTGAGAAAATTTACATTTTAAAAAATAATGAAAAATCTTATTAGACCAAGACATCCAGAAAAAGTTAAAAATCCAATAAATCCAATTAAAAAAAAACCTGATTGGATTAGATCAAAACTAATCAACAGTAAGGAATTTTTTTTAACAAAAACTGTTGTTAATAAAAGTAATCTTGTTACCGTGTGCCAAGAAGCAAATTGCCCAAATATAACTGAATGTTGGAGCAAAAGACACGCAACTTTCATGATTATGGGTGATACATGTACAAGAGCTTGTGCATTCTGTGATGTAAAAACAGGTAAACCAGAAAAACTTGATCCATTTGAAGATATTAAAATAGCAAACGCTGTTCAAAAGCTAAAACTAAGACATGTTGTTATTACATCAGTTGATAGGGATGACCTAAGCGATGGCGGCTCAAATCATTTTAAAAAAGTTATTGAAACTACAAAATTGAAAAATCCAAAAACTACAATTGAGGTTTTAACGCCTGATTTTTTAAGAAAAGGAGACTCTTATAAAAAAATATTAGAAGCAAACCCCGATGTCTTTAATCATAATATTGAAACTGTCCCAAGTTTGTATGTTAAAGTACGACCAGGAGCAAGATACTTCGCCTCTCTTGAACTTTTAAAGAACGCAAAACAAAACAATAAAAAAGTATTTACAAAATCAGGAATTATGGTCGGCCTAGGGGAAGAATTTGAGGAAATAATTCAAGTAATGGATGACTTAAGATCTGCTGAAGTAGATTTTATAACAATTGGACAATATCTTCAACCTTCGGTTAAACATCATCCTCTTTCAAGATATTATCATCCAGATGAATTTAAACAATTGGAGTTGATAGCTAAATCAAAAGGATTTTTATTAGTTTCTTCTTCACCTTTGACAAGATCCTCATATCATGCTGATGAAGACTTTGCTAAACTTCAGCTAAATAGAATTAATATAAATTAATGCCAAAAGCCTCAATTAAGAGATTAATTGAATGCAAAAAGATTAATCTTATTAATTTAGTTTTGGATATTGAAAAATATCCAGAATTTATACCCTTTTGTTATGATGCAAAAATTTTTGAAAGAATAGAGAAAAAAAATTCATTAAATATTGTTGCTGATTTAACAATAGGTAAAGGTCCATTTAAAGACACTTATAAAAGCGATGTTTTATTTAATAAAATTGAAGACTCAATTCATGTTAAAAATATAGATGGTCCATTGAATCATCTTTCGAATAATTGGTTTTTCAAAGAACAAAATAATGTAACAGAAGTAATGTTTGATATTAACTTTGAAATTAAAAATAAGTTTTTAAATACAATAATGGAAGCTTCGTTTAAATTTGGATTGGAAAAAATAGCAGATGCATTTCAAGACAGGGCAGAGAATTTATTTAATAAATCTTAAAATAAGTTTAAGAGCCTTAATAACAGTAGATTTTTGAATAAAAATTCTACTTTTATTTTTAAATAAGTATTTAAAAATCTCAGTTTTATTTGACTTAAAAATACCTATATATACCAATCCCACCGGTTTATCTTTTGTACCGCCTTTAGGTCCGGCTATACCTGTTATTGATAATGAAATATTTGTTCCTGAAAGTTTATTTAAATTTTTTGCCATTAAATAACATGTTTCGTGACTTACCGCTCCATATTTTTTAATAATTTTTTTAGGAATTTTCAGAATTTTGATTTTCGATTTATTTGAATAAGTTACTAATCCTAGAGAAAAAACTTTAGAGGAACCACTTATTGATGTAATTGTGCTTGATAGCAAACCTCCAGTACAGGACTCAGCAAAAGATATTTTTAATTTTTTTTTTATAAGTAAACTTACTATCTCTTTTGCTAACCTTTTCATTTAGTTATAACCATATAAATAATAAACATCAAAACAACGTATAATCCTGCACAAACATCATCCATAACTACACCAAAACCATTTTTAATTTTTTTATCAAAAAAACTAACTGGAAATGGCTTCAAAATATCAAAAAATCTAAATAGTATAAACATAATCATATATAAAACTAGAACTGTGTTTATTTCTTTCGATCCTTCATGTGAGATTTCATATAATGTAATTGGAATTGCTTGCCCTATAAATTCATCAATGACAACTTCTTTTGGATCTTTGTTTTCAATTTTTTCTATAAAAAAATTTATTGCAAAGAATGAAATCAAAATAATAAGTAACAGAAAATAAAAAAAAATTTTTGCATTTAAATTATAAAAATGAAATAAAATAAATAAAAGAAGTGTTGTAAACAAGGATGCATATGTGCCAGTTAAGCCTTTAAGATTTCCTATCCCGAATAATGTGACAAATAAAAGGTTAATTTTTTTAATCATATTTAGAAATAGAAATTATTGTTTCACAAGCAATTGCCTTTTCTTTACCAATCAATCCTAATTTTTCAACAGTCTTGCCTTTTAAATTTATCTTTTTTTTATCTAGTAATAGAATTTTAGATAATGAATTAACGATTTTGTTTCTATACTTAGAAACCTTAGGTTGTTGACAAATTAAGTTTATATCTAAATTGTTAATAAAGAAATTATTTTTGTATAATTTTTTTATTACAGGGTCTAGCATTTTTACAGATTTTATATTTTTAAATTTTAGTGTATTAGGAAAATACGAGCCTATATCTTTGTCTTTTGTAGCACCCAATATAGAATCGATAACTGAATGTATTATTACATCTCCATCTGAATGACCCTGCAAACCGGAGTGAAAAGGGATATTTATTCCACCTAAATAAAGTTTTTTATTTTTAACTAATTTGTGAATATCAAATCCTAAACCATAATATGTTTTTAAAAAATTTATATCATTACGATAAGTTATTTTGTTATTACTATTTTCTCCTAGAATAAATTTAACATTAATATTTTTATTTAAGAATAATGTTGCTTCATCTGAAATTATATTCTTTTGTTTTATTGCTAATTTATATAAATTTTTAAATCTGAATGCCTGAGGTGTCTGTGTTAAAAAAGTATGATTTCTATCTAAATTTATATATTTTTGATCGGTTCTATATTTAATTGAATCGTTTGATAAAACGTAGGGGACCACTGCAATATTTTTCTTTAATTTTTTTATTAGATTTTTTATTAATTTTAGTGAAAAATTAGGTCTTGCAGCATCATGAATAAGTACATTTCTAGGCTTTAAATGCTTTATTTTATTCAAAGCTTTTAAACATGAGTCTTTTCTTTCTCTTCCGCCAGTTATCACTAATATATTTTTATTTTTATACTTTTTAAAATAATTTTTGTATTTTTGTGAAATAACAATTATTATTTTTTTAAACAATTTAGACTCAATAGCCTTATCAATGGAGTGATCAATTAATATTTTTCCTTTATAGTTGAAATACTGTTTTGGTTTATTTTGGCTAAATCTTTGCCCTTTTCCAGCTCCCAGTATTACAAAAAAATTATTCATATGTTTATTTTAGATAAAATTACTATATTTTAAAATTATGAGTGATTTCATAAAAAGAAATATATTTATTTTAATCATCTTTTTTACAACATTATTATTGGGTTTCATAACTTTTTTCACTTTTTTAGATAAAAGTTTTATAAATTTAAGTCAGCAAAATCTAAAATATCTTCTCTACACAAACATTATTTTTTTAATATTATTTTTTATATTAATTTTTAGGGAAATTTCAAATTCTATTAAATCAAATATAAATGTAAAAGGTTCTATTGCAAATAGAAAATATATTGTTTTCTTTTCACTATTCACTCTAATACCATCAATTTTAATATCAGTATTTTCGTTATTTATTTTTTCATTCGCACTAGATAAATATTTTGATCAAAAAATTACTACAGCTGTAAATAACTCATATCAACTTGCTAAAGATTATGTGAATGAAAAGAGAAATAAAATTGAAGCTGATATAGTTTTGGTAGCTTTTGATTTAAATAAAAATTATAAATTATCTGAAAATAAAAGAGCTTTTCAAACATACATCAATAATCAAAGAATTTTGAGAGGTCTTGATCAATTACATTTAATTAATAGTAATAAAGAGTTAATTATTTCCGCACAAGGTACTGAATATACTCCAATTGACGAAAGAGCACTTAAAATTGTTCTTAATGATGATAGACCACTAAAAATTATAAATGCATATGAGAATTATTCTGGAGCGGTTATTAAATTACCTACATACAATGATTTATATTTATATGTAATTAAATACTTGGATAAAGACATATCAAAATATTTACAGGAGTCTGAAGAGGCAGTTAATTTTTATTATACTGTTGAAGATCAAAGCTCAGGTATTAAATTTTCTTTTGCACTAATATATATAATTTTAGTTGCATTATTACTTTTTTTATCTATTACAATTGCAATAAGATTTTCATCTCGTTTTTTTGTTTCAATTAATAATTTAATTACCGCTTCAGAACAAATTGGAAAAGGTGACCTTAACACAAAAGTTCCTGATATTAAAACAGATATTGAAATGGAAAAGTTAATTTCAAATTTTAATTCAATGATAACAAAACTTAAAGATCAACAACAAAAATTACTTAATTCTGAAAGAATGGAGGCATGGGAATCTATTGCAAGGAAACTTGCGCACGAAATTAAAAATCCATTAACACCAATACAGCTTACAATCGATAATTTAAGATCAAAGTACTTAAACGATATTAAAGATGAAAATAAAGATAAATTTGAAGTTAACTTGAAAACAATTAACAATCAAATTAATCAAATTGAAAATTTAGTAAATGAATTCTCAGACTTTGCTAGAATGCCAAAACCTGTATATAAAGATAATGATTTAAAAGATGTAATTTTGCTTAATATTGAATTATTAAAAAAATTAGATAATAAAATAAACTTCAATTTCAATATGAATAAATCAACAAAATTCAAATTTGATTTTGAGCAAATTAGTAGAGTTTGTTTTAATTTAATTAAAAACTCTATTGAAAGTTTAAGAGAAAAAGCTAAAAAAGACCCCAATAATATTAAAAATATTGATATAGAAATTATAGATCAATTTGATTATATATCCCTTAAAATAATTGATTCAGGTTTAGGTTTTAATAATATAAAAACAAGTGATTTAACAAAACCATATTTTACAACTAAAGCAGATGGAACGGGATTAGGTTTATCAATAGTGAGCAAAATTATAAATGATCATAATGGAGTAATTGCGTTTAATAACTTAGATAATGGAGCAGAAGTTAATATTAAATTTTATAAATAAATATGGCTAATGAAATTTTAATAGTGGATGATAATTCAGATATAAGAAATATTCTGAATGAGTTAATCTCAGACCTTGGCTATAATACAAGGATTGCAGCAAACTACCAACAGGCGCTTTTAGAAATTGATAAAAAAATTCCAGACGTTGCTTTACTTGATGTTAAATTAAGTAACACAGAAAATAATGAAGGACTAAAATTGTTAGATCATATAAAAAATAAAAATAAAGATATACCAGTTATAATAATTTCGGGTCATGCAAATATAGAGATGGCTGTAGATTCTTTAAGATTAGGTGCATTTGAATTTATACAAAAACCATTTGATAAAAATAGATTAACTAATTTTATAAAACGCGCAGTAGAACATTTTAACTTAAAAAAAGAAAATAAGTCACTCAATGATAAATTATTTCATTCTTTTGACATAGTTGGTCAAAGTAAAAATATTGTTAATATAAAAGATCAAATAAAACATTTAGCAAATTCAGATAGTAGAATTTTTATAACCGGACCCATCGGTAGTGGTAAAGAGCTAATTGCAAGAAAAATTCATCTAGCATCTAGTAGAAAAGATAAGCCATTTATTATTATAAATGGAGCATTACTTAATTCACAAAAATACGAAAAAGAGTTATTTGGTGAGGAATTATCAGATGGATCAATAATTTATGGTGCATTAGAAAAATCTTCTGGTGGAATACTATTAATAGATGAAGTAACTGAAATACCACTTGAAACTCAATCGAAGATTTTAAGAGTTCTTATAGATCAAAAATTTAAAAGAATTAATAGTAATCATGATATAAATGTAGATGTAAGAATTATATGCTCCACTAATAAAGAATTACAAAGTGAAATTCAATTAGGAAATTTTAGAGAGGATTTATTTCATAGATTAAATGTTTTTAATATTAAGTTAGAGCCTTTAAATCAAAGAATTAATGATATACCGATTTTAGTTGAGTATTTTATGGATAAATTATCTGAAATCTACAATATTAAAAAAATTGAAATTAAAGATTATAATTTTTTATTAAATTATGAGTGGCCAGGAAATGTAAGAGAACTAAGGAATTTGGTTGAGAGAATTATTATATTATCTCCGGGCCAGAACCAAGAAAAAATTAATGATATTATCAAAGAATCTTTAACCAAAGTAACATCAAATGAGTTTAATATATCTGAAAATCTTTCATTTACTTTAAGGGAAGCAAGAGAAAATTTTGAAAGAGAATATTTATCTTCACAACTTAAAAAATTCAGTGGAAATATTTCAAAAACAGCAAAATTTGTAGGCATGGAAAGATCTGCACTTCATAGAAAACTTAAGCTATTGGGAATTAAAGAATTTAATTAAATGAACATTATTATTTGTGGCGCTGGTAGAGTAGGTTTTACTATAGCAAAATTGCTAAGTGAGCAAAACCATTCAATTACAGTAATTGATCAATCTAGTGATGATATTCAAAAAATTAACGAGACTTTAGATGTTAAAGCAATTGTTGGTAAAGCAACTTCTCCGGCAATTTTAGAAAAAGCTAATATAAATGAGGCTAATATGATAATTGCAGTTACTCGTAACGATGAAATTAACATGCTAATTTGTCAAATCGCTTATTCTTTGTTTAAAATACCAAAAAAAATAGCAAGAATTAGAGCCCAAGAGTATTTAGATCCAAAATTTTCTCAGCTGTTTAATAAAGAAAATTTACCAATAGATTTCGTTATATCTCCTGAAATTGAAATAGCAAAATCTATTCATAGAAAATTGGAATCTCCAGGAGCAACAGACAATGTACCTTTTGCTAATAACAATATTAGATTGTTGGAAATACAAGTTGATGAAAGATGTCCAATAAATAATATAAAATTAAATGAATTAACTAAAAAATTTCCAAAATTAAATGCAAATATTTTAGGTGTGGTTAGGGATAACCAATTCATTTTTCTTAAAAAAAACGATGTCTTGAAAAAAAATGATAAAGCATATGTTACAATTAATGCTTCACAGATACAGGAAACATTAGAGGCTTTTGGTCATAACGATCCAATATCAAAAAAAATACTTTTAATTGGTGGCGGAAATATTGGATATAATCTAGCTAAATATATTGAAAGTTCACCAAGTGACACAAGGTTAAAGATAATTGAAAAAAATAAAGAGAGAGCAGAATTTTTAGCTGGGGAATTAAGTAACTCAATAGTAATTAATGGAAATGGACTTGATGAGGAAGTTTTAAAAGAAGCAAATCTTGATGAAAGTGAAACAGTCATTGCATTAACTAATGACGATGAAGATAATTTAATGGTTGGTGTCCTAGTAGAAAAATTTTCACAAAATAAGAGAACCATGGTTTTAACCACAAAACCTAATTATAGTCTTTTGCAGTCATCTCTTAACATAGATGATTTAATAGATCCACGTATGAATACAGTTTCTAGTATCTTAAAGCATGTACATAAAGGCACAATAGAGTCAGCTTATTCAATTTTAAATGGGGAATATGAGGTTATAGAGGCTGAGATAATTGAAACATCTGATTTAATTAATAAAGAGCTAAAAAATGCTGATCTGCCAGAAGAAATTAAAATTGGAGCAGTATTAAGAGATAAAGAAGTTATCATACCAAGGTCAAGTTACACTTTTAAGAAAAATGATATTTTAGTTTTTCTAGCTAGAAAAGATCAAATACCTCTTATTGAAAATATATTCAGAATTAGCGCGGTATAATAATTTACATGTTTAAACTCAGCTTTATATATATAGGATCATTTTGTTTTATTCTTTCTTTATTATCATTTCTTAATATCATTTATTCGTATTATTTTGAAATTTTGTATAATATTGAAGTTTATAGTTATACAATATTTGTATCCTTAGTTTTTTCATCACTTTTTTTTTTAAAAAAAAATGATTTTAAGAAAATTTCTCTTTATGAAAAAATAATCGCAGTAGCTTTTGGTTATTTAATTCTGCCACTAATTATATCGATTCCTTACTACTTCGGTTTAAATTATTTAACATTTATCGATAGCTATTTTGAAGCTATTTCTGGATTTACGTCAACAGGTTTTTCTGTATTTAATAACGTAAAATATTTGGACCAAAGTCTCCTCCTTTGGAGATCAACTTCACAGTGGTTTGGTGGATTGTACTTTTTAATCTCCATATTATTTTTAATAGATATATACGATGAAAATTACAAAAAAATTCTAACTAATTTTATATCATTAGATATTAATGAAATAATTAAACAATCTGTAAAAATTATATTTGTCTATATATCAATTACATTTGGACTATTTTTAATTTATAAAATTATTAATTTAAGAAATTTTGATGCATTCAATCTCTCCTTAACGGTAATATCATCTGGAGGCTTTTTAATTGTAAATAATTTAAATGAAATACTACAAACCAATTTTCAAATTTATATTTTTTCTATATCGATGCTAATTTCATTTTTTAGTATACTACTTCCATATAATATTTTCTTCTTAAGAAAAAAAAATTTATCAGTATTTACTGAAGACTATTATCTTCTAATATATTTTACATTTTTAGTTGCTATATTTTTCATATTTTTTAATCAGGGTAATAATTTTTCAATAACTTTTCTTTCAATAATTAGTAGTATTTCAAATATCGGATTTTCAGTATACGAATATAACCAAAGCAATTTTTCCTTTTTAATTCTTGTAATTATTGGTGGATCATTAGTTTCAACTAGTTCTGGATTAAGGTTTTTAAAAATTTATCTTTTAACAAAATTCTCATTTAATGAATTAGTTTCTCACACAAAGCCAAAGCATGTATTTCTTAACAAGATTCTATTTTCTAAAGTTGCAATTGACACAAATGATATAAATAAATATTTCTTTACCGTTATAATTTTCATTTTGTCACTTACTTTACTTATATCTTTACTCACTTTATTTAACATAGCTTTTGATGATGCATTTAAACTTGGAATTTTGACTTTAATGAATACAGTCAACTCAAGCTTGCATGGTCTTGAAAATTTAAATTTTGCTGAATTTTCACAGTCTTTAAAATTAATTTTAATTCTATTTATGATAATTGGTCGAATAGAGTTTATTTCAATTTTAATTTTGATTAAAAAATTTGTATTTAAAA
>CETH01152044.1_pt1 | contig 18838 bp, 24 predicted proteins | sample 361461 | NCBI WGS metagenome assembly CETH01 (sample SAMEA2622695, study PRJEB7988) | marine metagenome | isolation source: saline water (ENVO:00002010), including
TTTAGAAAATCCTTTTAAGTAATTTGAAATTTTTTAATGAACATCTTTGTATCGCATCCGATCACGCGGGATATAAGCTGAAAGAGGATATAAAAAATTACTTAATAAGTAAAAATGTTTCAATAATAGATTTGGGCCCTTTATCTGATGGTTCGGTTGATTATCCCGTTTTTGCGAAAAAAGTATCAAATAGATTAAGATCTAAAAGGAGCGACAAAGGTATACTTATATGTGGATCTGGAACAGGTATGGCTATAAGCGCTAATAAAACAAAAGGAATTAGGGCAGCTGTTTGCTACAATATAAAATCAACTAAATTGTCTAGACAACATAATAATGCTAATGTTATATGTATTGGTGCAAGGTTTACTAATAAAAGTATTGCCTTAAAACTAGTTGCCACTTTCCTTAAAACTAAATTCGAAGGTGGAAGACACTTAAGAAGGGTAAAAAAAATATAAAATGTCTACAGCTATTAAGATAGACAAGTTTTTAAATGATTTTTTTAGATCTGGATTAAAAGATACAGATCAAGAACTCTATAATTCTGTAAAAGACGAATTCAATAGACAACAAAATCATATAGAGTTAATTGCATCTGAAAATATTGTCTCAAAAGCCGTTTTAGAAGCGCAAGGATCAGTCTTAACAAACAAATATGCCGAAGGTTATCCTGGTAAAAGATATTATGGAGGATGTGAGCATGTTGATTTATCAGAAAATCTTGCAATCGAACGAGCAAAAAAACTTTTCAATTGCAATTTTGCAAACGTACAACCTCATTCAGGTGCCCAAGCTAATGGCGCTGTATATTTAGCTTTAATAAAACCAGGTGATACTATTTTGGGCATGAGTCTTAACTCCGGAGGTCATTTAACTCATGGAGCTAAACCCGCTCAATCAGGAAAATGGTTTAATGCAATTCACTATGACGTTGACAAAAAAACAGGTTTAATAGATTACGATAATGTAGAAAGATTGGCAATTGAACACAAACCAAAATTAATAATTGCTGGAGGTAGCGCATATTCAAGGGTAATTGATTTTAAAAAATTTAGAGAAATTTGTGATAAAGTTAATGCTTATTTTCTGGTGGATATGGCTCACTTTTCAGGTTTAGTAGCTGGAGGTGTATATCCAAATCCAGTTGAGTACGCAGACGCAGTAACCTCCACAACGCATAAAGTTTTAAGAGGTCCAAGAGGAGGAATTATACTAACTAACAAAGAAGAACTTATAAAAAAATTTAATAGTGCTATCTTTCCAGGATTACAAGGTGGGCCCTTAATGCATGTAATAGCTGCAAAAGCAGTTTGTTTTAAAGAAGCTTTATCTGATGATTTTAAAAAATATTCTAAAAACGTAATAAGTAATGCACAAGTACTAGCTAATAGGTTATCGAAGAATGGGTTCAAAATTTTTTCAGGCGGCACCGATACACATTTAATGCTTGTTGATTTAAGAGACTTTAATGTAACAGGTAAAGATGCAGAAGCATCCCTTGTAAGATCAAACATTACTTGTAACAAAAATGGAATTCCATTTGACACGCAAAGTCCAATGATCACTTCTGGAATTCGATTGGGGACACCTGCTTGCACTACTCGTGGTTTTGGTGTAAACGAATTTGAGTTAATAGCTGATTTAATTTCAAAAGTGGTTAAGGGGTTAAGTAAAAATGGTGAAAATAACTCAAAAATAGAAAAAGAAGTCAAAAAAGAGGTTATTGATCTTTGCTCATCTTTCCCTATATATAGTCATTAAAGAATAATTAATAACTATGCTTTGTCCATTTTGTAGAGAAAAAGATACTTCTGTTGTTGATTCAAGGCCTTGTGAAGAAGGCACAGCTGTTAGAAGACGTAGATTATGTACTTGCCATGGAGGCATGAGATTTACAACATTTGAAAGAATTCAGTTTCAAGAGTTAACTGTTATTAAAGGAAATAGTAAAAGAGAACCTTTTGATAGAGATAAGATTTCAAAATCAATAAGAATTGCAACTCGTAAAAGACCAATTGACTCAGAAGCTATTGAAAATTTTGTTTCAAAAATAGTTATGAAGATCGAAGGTTTGGGAGAAAGTGAAATCCCTACTTCAACAATTGGAAAATTCATCATGGAAGGACTACAATACTTAGATAAAGTTGCCTACGTTCGTTTTGCTTCGGTTTATAAGAATTTTAAGGAAGCAAAAGATTTTGAACAATTTGTAGGCAATTTGGATGAAAATAAATCATAAGCATTATCTAAAACTTGCTTTCAACTTAGCTAAGATAAATTTAGGAAAAACTTACTTTAATCCTTCAGTAGGTTGTGTAGTTGTTAAAAATAATTCAGTTATTTCCTCAGGATATACATCAAAAAATGGCAGACCTCATGCAGAATTTAATGCATTAAATTTGCATAAAAATTTTAAGGACTCCGCTTTATATGTCACAATGGAACCATGTACTCACTATGGTCAAACACCACCTTGTACAAAAATTATTATAAAACAGAAAATTAAAAAAGTTTTTTTTTCTTTTTATGATAAAGATACGAGAACGGCCAAAAAAGCTCATCTAAAATTATCAACAAATAATATTCAAAGTTTTAAAAAATTTAGCAATAATTATAAAGATTTTTATGACAGTTATTTTTTAAATAACAAGTCAAAGACTCCTTTTATTGATGGAAAAATTGCCGTTTCTAAAGATTACTTTACTATAAAAAAAGGATCAAAGTGGATTACAAATTCAAATTCTATAAAGAGGGTTCATTTAATTAGATCTCAGTACGACACTATTATTTCAACTTCAAAATCAATAAATATAGATAATTCACTATTAAATTGTCGATTGAGTGGATTTGAGAACAATAAACCAGATTTAGTTATAATTGACCTAAAACTTAAACTTAAAAAAAATTTAATGTTATTTAAAAACTTAGATAAAAGGAAAATATATTTAGTAACTGCAAAGATAAACGATAAGAAGATATCTTTTTTTAAAAAAAAAGGAATTAAAATTATTTATATTAATTCATTAAAAAACATTGGTGATTTTAATAATTTGTTAATGATCTTAAAAAAAAGGGGGATTTACAGAATATTAATCGAAGCTGGCTTAACCTTTTTGAACTCAATGATTAAAAATAAGTTAATTTCAAATTTATATCTATTCAAATCGTCACACAATTTAAAAAAATTAGGTCAAAATAACTCAACAAATAGAATTTTGAAAAGATTTAGTTTAAAAGATTTAATTAAAGTAAATTTAAAAGGTGATAGACTTTATAAGATAAAATTAAAATAATGTTTAATGGAATTATATATAATCTTGGAATAATAAAAAGTTTTAAAAAAAGCCCTCGTTATGTTCAGGGAAGTCTTGTTATTGAAATAACTTCAAATATAAAATTTAAAAAGACTGACATAGGAGAGTCGGTATGTTGTGATGGCGTTTGTTTAACTTTGATAAGAATAAAAAAGAATTCATTTCTTTTTTATTTATCAAAAGAAACAATAATGAGGTCAAATTTTAAGTATATTAAAAAAGGTAAAAAAATTAACTTAGAAAAGTCTTTGAAACATGGGCAGAAAATATCTGGTCATTATGTTCAGGGGCATGTTGATGATACTGCAAAAGTTACAAAAATAAATATTATAGATAAAACATGGGTAATAATTTTGCAACTTAAAAATAAAAAACTTCATAAACTTTTAGTAGAAAAAGCTTCAATAACTATAAATGGTGTCTCTTTAACAATTTCAAAAATTACGAGATCAAATTTTCAAATAAACGTAATACCTCATACTTTAAAATTAACAAATTTAAAAAACCTTAAGATCAAGGACTTTGTTAATGTTGAATTAGACATATTTAGCAAATACATATCAAAATTATCATAACGATGAGCATCAGATTATTTTCACCAATACAAGAAATTTTAAAAGACGCGAAGAAAGGAAAAATGTTTATTTTGGTTGATGATAGAGATCGAGAGAATGAGGGTGATTTAATAATACCTGGATCTAAGTGTAAATCTAATATCATTAATTTTATGGCTAAGAACGGAAGAGGGTTAATTTGTTTAGCTCTATCTAAGGGTCAAATCGATAGATTACAATTACCATTAATGTCCAGAACTAATAGGTCTAGACTACAGACAGCTTTCACTATTTCAATTGAAGCTAGGAAAGGTATTTCAACTGGTATTTCTGCTTATGATAGAGCTAAGACTATTAAGGTAGCTATAAATCCAAAAGCAAAAAAAAAAGATATAGTCTCCCCTGGACATGTCTTTCCATTAGTAGCTAGAACTGGTGGTGTTTTAGAAAGAGCCGGACACACTGAGGCGTCGGTAGATATATCAAAATTGTCTAAATTAAATCCAAGTGCAGTCATTTGTGAAGTTATGAATGAAGATGGTAGAATGGCTAGACTTAAAGATTTACAAAAATTTTCTAAAAAACATAAAATAAAGATAGCATCTATTGAAGATTTGATTGCCTACAGATTAAGAAATGAAAAATTGATAAAAAAATTAACAACAAAACATTTTAAGTATAAAAAAAAAGGTAAATATGAATTTATTGTCTATGAAAATAAACTTAACCAACTTAAAAATTTTGTATTTAAAAAAGGCAATTTTTCTAATACAAAAGCGATAAGGGTAAGAGTTATTTCTTCAAATATAAAAAATTCGAAATTATCATTAAATAACGTTGCAATTAATAATTCATTAAAATATCTTTCAAAATTCAACAATTTTGTTTTAATAGTTATTAATAATAAAAAAATAGACAATAACGAAAAGGAAAAGATAACTTTGAGATATTACGGAATTGGTGCGCAAATTATTAAAGATCTTAAAGTTAAAAATATGATACTTGTGACTAGAACAAGGAAAAAGATAATTGGATTAGAAGGTTTTGGATTAAAAATCAAAAAACAAGAAATTATAAAATGACTAATTTTAAAAAAAAGAAAATTTGCATTGTTCTTTCAACTTATAACGAAGAAATAACAAAACAAACTTGTATTATTGCAAAAAAATCCCTAAACAAATTTGGATTTAATAATTTAAGTATTCTTTATGTCCCTGGGGCATTTGAAATACCTGTTTCAATTTCTCGTTTAATTAATAGATTTGATGCTTTCATTGCTATTGGTTGTATCATTAAAGGTGAAACAAACAATTTTGACTTAATTTCTAACTCTATAACTAATGCAATTATGGAACTGTCAATTATCCATAAAAAACCTATAGGAAATGCTTTGATTACAGCTTATACGAAATCTCAAGCTAAAAAAAGAACTCAAAAGGGATTGGAGGCTGCGCTAGCTGTGAAAGAGATTTTAAATAATGAGCCCAAAAGAACATAAAAATATATCTCCAAGAATTAAAGTAATTCAAAAAATTTATGGTTCTTTGATGAATCCAGACGAGAAGATTATTTACCCTAAAAATCAGTATAAAAAATATATAAAAGATGTTGTGTCTGGAACTTTAGAGAGGGGTGAATTAATTGAGGAAACAATCATTAAGAACCTAAATGAAGATATTGATTTAAATAAAACAGATAAATTACTTAAAATAATTTTATTTTCTGCAGTTTTCGAACTGATGTTCAGACATAATACCCCTAAAAACGTAGTTATAAGTGAATATGTAAAGGCATCAGAGTTTTTCCTAGAAAGGGCCCAGATAAGCTATCTTAATGCCATCTTAGACAAGATATCCAGATTAATCAGAAAAGATAGTACCGACAACAAGAAATCATAAAAAAGTATCAAGTTTAACTTGCCTTTTTTAAATATTTTTGGCATTTATCCCTCATATAAATGAATAATTATTTAGAATTACTTTACCTCATATCTTTTACTGGAATTATTGCAGTTGCATATAGTTATTTGCTTTCTGGGCAAATATTAGCGTCAAGTCCAGGTAATAGTCGTATGCAAGAAATTGCTGAAGCAATACAAATAGGGGCTAAAGCTTATCTAAATAGACAATACAAAACAATAGCAGTTGTTGGAGTAATCGTCTTGGCCATTGTAACATATTTTTTCAACTACCTTGTTGGATTAGGATATTTTATTGGAGCATTTTTATCAGGAGTAGCTGGTTATGTTGGAATGTTAATTTCAGTTAAAGCTAATGTTAGAACTGCCGAGGCTGCAAGAAAAAGTTTACAATCAGGTTTAACTATAGCTTTTAAATCTGGTGCTATTACCGGACTCTTAGTTGCTGGGTTAGCTCTATTAGCTATAACAATTTATTATATTATTTTAATTAACTTAAATACCGATAGCCGTGAAATTATCAATGCTTTAGTAGCCTTAGGCTTTGGAGCATCATTAATATCAATATTTGCTCGATTAGGTGGTGGAATTTTTACTAAAGGTGCTGACGTTGGAGCTGATTTGGTAGGAAAAGTCGAAGCTGGTATACCTGAAGACGATCCGAGGAATCCTGCGGTTATAGCAGATAATGTTGGGGATAACGTAGGTGACTGCGCAGGCATGGCTGCAGATTTATTCGAGACTTATGCTGTTACAATAGTTGCTACAATGGTTTTAGCATCAATATTTTCACCTCAAGATATCAATTTGATGATTTATCCTTTAGCTATAGGAGGCGCATGTATAATTACTTCTATAATCGGAACTTGGTTCGTAAAGCTTGGTAAAAATAAAAATATCATGGGAGCTCTTTACAAAGGGTTCATAGTAACAGCCGTATCTTCTTTGTTAGTTATGTATCCAATTACTGACGCTATAGTTGGATTAAAAAGTACTTACAATAATAATGCAGGAGCAATTTTTTCTGGTTTAGATCTTTATATTTGTGGCGTGGTTGGATTTATAATTACAGGCTTATTAATTTGGGTAACAGAGTATTATACTGGCACTAATTATAGACCGGTAAAATCAGTTGCAAAATCTTCGACCACTGGTCACGGAACAAACGTTATCCAAGGTTTAGCTGTATCAATGGAAGCAACAGCTATACCAGCAATAATAATAGTGGCAGGTATTCTTTATACAAATAGTTTAGCTGGTTTATATGGGATTGCTGTTGCTGTAACAGCTATGCTTGCGTTAACAGGAATGGTTGTTGCTTTAGATGCTTACGGGCCAGTAACGGATAATGCTGGAGGTATTGCTGAGATGTCTAAATTACCTAAAAATGTTCGTAAAACTACAGATGCACTAGATGCTGTAGGAAACACAACTAAAGCTGTAACTAAAGGTTATGCAATAGGCTCAGCTGGGCTTGGTGCTTTAGTTTTATTCGCAGCTTATACAGAAGATATCAAATACTTTTCTAGTGTTAAAGATTCTGCTCTAGAAGGCGTTAATGTTACATTTGATTTATCAAATCCATTTGTTGTTGCTGGTCTACTAATTGGTGGAATGTTGCCATATCTCTTTGGTTCAATGGGGATGCAAGCTGTAGGTCGTGCAGGTGGGGCAGTTGTAATTGAAGTTAGAAGACAATTTAAAAAAATTCCAGGAATAATGAAAGGTAAAAGAAAACCCGATTATGGAAAATTAGTGGATCTGCTTACCAAAGCGGCAATTAAAGAGATGATTATTCCTTCTTTATTACCTGTATTATCACCGATAATTTTATATTTCATAATTTTACAGATTGGTGGTTTAGAAGCAGCACTTTCTTCTCTCGGAGCAATGTTGCTAGGAGTTATTATTACAGGTTTGTTTGTCGCTATTTCAATGACGGCAGGCGGAGGCGCGTGGGACAATGCAAAAAAATATATTGAAGATGGAAACTATGGTGGCAAAGGATCAGAAGCTCATAAGTCAGCTGTTACAGGTGATACGGTAGGAGATCCTTATAAAGATACAGCTGGACCTGCTGTTAACCCAATGATTAAAATAACTAATATTGTTGCTTTATTATTGCTTGCTGTAATAGCTCACTGATAAATTTATCGCCCTTGATACATTTTTTCTTTAATACTTTGTAAAAAATTTTCAACAAAACTTCTTTTAGCCAATTCATTTTCAGTAGTATTTTTGCTAAAAGACATTTTTGCAATATCTTTTTTATTAAATAATTTCTTTTCTTTTAAAATTCCATATCTATCGAAGTCTAAAACTAAAATATTATTGGTTTTAAGAGAATGTCGACCCAACTTATGATATTTCCCTTTAGTCAAGGTTCTCTCTACATAAATCCACTTATCTTCACTAGTAAAAGATTTCGAGTGAGGTTCTCCTATAATGTCAATAACATCGTTTTTATTACTTTTATTAATCACTAATTTATTTGACCTGTTTTCAAGAAATAGTATACCGTGGTTTTTTGATGATTCTTGTAGTTGACAGCTTGATAAAATAAATAATAAAATTAAAAGTATTTTGTAATAATGATATTTAAAACTAAAAAACATAACTCTGATTTATATACTACATTATTATATTTATCTCGAAATTTAAACTTTTATAGAGAAATTAAGCTTAAAGATACATTTGAAACCAGGATCTACCTCATGTTCATTCATTTTTCTTTAATTTTACTTCTTTTTAAGAAAAAAAATGTGAATTTCCCTCAAGTTGAATACGATAATCTTTTTCATAGCATTGAGAATAATCTGAGAGAATTAGGTTTAGGAGATGTTGGTGTAAACAAAAAAATGAAAGATCTTAATAAAATTTTTTACGATATTTTATTAAAGATCAATATTTCAGACAAAAATTTTAAGGTTAACAAGAATATTGTCTTAAAGTATTTTGAGAATTTAAATGAATCAAATAATGAGAAATATGAGCTTTTTATACAGTATTTTACAAAATTTTATCATTTTTGTTTTGAATTATCTCCAGAAACTATGATAAAAGATGCCATAAAATTTAAGGTTTAAAATGGCAGTACCAAAAAGAAAAACATCTGTTTCAAAAAAAAAGATGAGAAGATCTCATCATAAAATTATTTCAACGAATATAGTTGAAGACAAAAAAAGTGGTGAATATAGACTATCTCATCATGTTGATCTGAAATCCGGATTTTATAACGGAAAAAAAATATTAGATATTTAATCAAAACCAATGACAAAAAAAATTACTATTGCTATTGATGCAATGGGTGGTGAGAATGCTCCACAAAAAAATATAGAGGGACTTAATATTTTTTTAAAAAGAAATAGTTTAAAAAATGATTTTGAAATCCTTTTATATGGAGATAAGAGCATTTTAGAAAATGAACTAAATAAGCATAAAATCTCACAAGATAAATGTAAAATAATTCACACAAAATCCGTTGTATCTGACGAAGAAACACCTTTGGCTGCCATAAAGAATTCAAAAGATACAAGTATGTGGAATTCTGTAAAATCACAGATTGATGGTAGCGCAGACATATCTTTATCTGCAGGTAATACGGGAGTGCTATTAGTAATCTCAAGAATGATATTAAAAACTATGAAAGATGTCAGCAAACCTGCTTTGGCCGGATTATGGCCTAGTAAAATTGGTATGAGTGTTGTTTTAGATTTAGGTGCTAATATTGAATGTGATGAGAAAAATTTAATTGATTTTTCAGAAATGGGAGCGGCTCTTTATAAATCAATTTTTCCTGATCAGAAACCAATAGTTTCACTATTAAATATAGGTTCTGAAGAAATAAAAGGAACAGAAGTAATTAAAAAAGCCTATACAGAGTTAAAAGACATGGATAAGAAAAATAATTTCCTTTTTGACGGATATATAGAGGGTAATAAGATTATGGAAGGATCAACTAATGTAATTGTGACAGATGGATTTACAGGTAATGTAGCATTAAAAACTGCTGAAGGCACCGCAAAATTTATTACAGACAGTTTAAAAAAGTCTTTATCAGAAAATATTTTTACAAAAATTTCATTACTACTTTCTTATTTTTCTTTAAAGAAATTTAAATCGAAATTAGATCCGAGGAAATATAATGGAGCAATTTTTTTAGGTTTAAATGGTCCTGTAGTTAAAAGCCATGGTTCAACTGATGCATTAGGTTTTTATTATTCAATAGATTTATGTTATAGAATTATTAAAGGAAATTTAATGAATCAAATTAAAAACAATCTGAGTCATTTGAATGATCAAAAGTAAAATACTAAATTTTACCAAATCCGATATTTCAAGACAAATAACTTCTAAAATTGGCGTCTCACACAGATATTCTGAACAATTAACACAGGACTTGATAGAAATTATTAAAAATCTTGTAAAAACAAAGGGACTAAATATAAAAAATTTTGGAACTTTTAAGATACTAGAAAAAAAAGAAAGAATAGGTAGAAATCCAAAAACAAAGAAAAATTATAAAATAAACGCCAGAAAATCTATTTCCTTTTTAATTTCTAAAAAAATAAAGAATAAATTAAGTAATCTTTAATGAAAAAACTGTTAAGTATTTCTGAACTAGCTAAATTGCTCAACCTAATTAACAAAAAGACAAAAAAACCTCTAAATCATGTAATCAGATATTGGGAAAAAGAATTTCCTAGTATAAAGCCAGTTTTATTAAACAAAAGAAGATATTATTCCTCAAAACAAATTGAAAAAATTGAGTTAATCAAATATTTGCTAAAAGATAAGGGATTGACAATTAATGGTGTTCAAAAAGTAATTAAATCAAATATAAATTCACTTGACGATTATAATTCAATTAGTTTACAAACTGATTATATTAAACAAAATATTAAAATCAAAAGTAAAAGAATTTTAGAGAAAATTAAAACAATTAAACATGGCAAAAAAGTCTCACATTAAAGTAAGATTGGTTCCAGAAAGTAAACCAGATAGTAAATTCGTTTACTATGCTAAAAAACCAACAAAAGGTGAAAAAGCAAAAGATAAGTTAAAACTTAAAAAATACAATCCTAATACTAGAAAGCATGAGTTTTTTGTTGAAAAAAAACTGCCACCTCATAGTAAATAATTATTTTTTGTTAAAATTTCTAAACTCATATTTAATAAAAGCTCTGATCATTGCGCTCCAAATTTTATTGGTAACAAGCGGATCGATCTTTTTCTGAGTAGATTTTTTTCGTATATTTTTCAAAATTACTCTAATTCTTTTTCTATCAATAATGTCTTTTTTAAACTCTTTATTTTTTATCACAAGATCTACAAGTTTAGTTCTTTTTTTGATTAATTCTAAAAAAGAATTATCTAATTTATCTAGTTGTTTTCTTATTTTAAATATGTTTTTTTTATTCATCGCGACATTAAGATAATACAATTTATTAATAATTTATATATAAAATAAATCAGGAACATGAATAACATAAATAAACTTTTTTATTACTGGTTAACTTCAAGCTTTGTTTTGGTATTTTTAATGGTTGTTGTTGGTGGACTAACAAGACTAACAGATTCAGGCCTATCAATTACTGAGTGGGAATTATTCAGCGGTATTTTTCCACCTTTAAACAAATTTGAATGGGATCAGTATTTTGCTCTCTATAAAAAGATACCTCAGTATAAACTATTAAATTACGACATGACATTAGATGAGTTCAAAATAATTTATTATTGGGAGTACTTTCATAGAATATTAGGAAGAATTATTGGATTATTTTTTTTGATACCTTTAATTTTATTTTACTTTACAAATAAAATTAACAAAAAATACTTATCCATTTGCACCTCAATATTTATCTTAATACTTATACAAGGTTTAGTAGGGTGGTATATGGTAAAAAGTGGATTAACACAAAATGTGTCAGTTAGTCATTACAGATTATCTTTGCATTTATCGATCGCATTTATAATTATTGGATTAATCTACTGGACAATAATTAATGTTAAAAAGAATACTACAATTAGTCTGCTATATAAAAAAAGATATAATTATTTTTTTTATGTACTTATTTTTTTAGTTTTGACTCAAATTATATTAGGAGCATTTGTCTCAGGATTAGATGCAGGAAAAATATATCAAACATGGCCATTAATGGACTTAACTTTTTTTCCTTCGGATGTAAAAGTATCTAAAACCTTAGATTTGTTTAACTTTAATAATCATAGTCTAGTTCAATTTTATCATAGAAATATAGCTTATTTCTTAACTTTTTACATTTTAGCTCTAGGTTTTTTTATCTTAAATAAAAAGATTTATAACTTGTACAAACCCTTTTTATACTTATTTATATTTTTAATTATTCAAATTCTTTTAGGAATATTTACTTTAACAAGTGGTTTAAATATTTTTCTTGCTTCTGCACATCAAATATGCAGCTTACTTCTCATGTTAAGTGTGATAAATTTATATTATTATTACTTAAAATAAATTGACATTTACATATATAATTAGTACTTATCGCACTTAATTATGACACCCTTTATTAAAAAAAAAGATGTTAAAAAAGATTGGTATCTAATCGATGCTGAAAACGCAGCTGTAGGAAGATTAGCTTCTTATATATCAAAAGTCTTAAGAGGTAAAAATAAGTCCACATACAACCCTCATATAGATAATGGAGATTTTGTAATAGTAACTAATATTGAAAAAATTAAATTTACAGGGAAAAAGTTTAAAGAAAAAAAATATTATAAACATACTGGTCACCCAGGAGGTATAAAAGAGACAACTCCTTTGCAGATGAAGGAAAAAAATAAAACTCACGAAATTTTAAAGTTAGCAGTAAAAAGGATGTTGCCAGGTGGTCCATTGGCAAAAAAGCAATTAACAAAGCTTAAGATATATAATGGCTCCTCACACCCACACGAAAATCAAAAACCTAAACCTGTAGAATTTGAAAAATTAAATAAAAAAAATATAGTGAAAAATTAATGGAAAGTTTAAATACAAATCCAAACAACCAGAAAATTAAATTAGATTTTAAGGATAGTAAATACGCAACTGGCAGAAGAAAAAAATCTATAGCTAAGGTCTGGGTTAAAAAAGGATCGGGTAATATATTTGTTAATGGACTTAAGATGAATGAGTATTTTAAAAGACCTGTTCATCAAATTATAGTTACTAGACCTTTGGAAATTTCAGATGTAAGAACAAACTATGATGTAAAATGCTCTGTGAAAGGTGGGGGACTGTCAGGACAAGCCGGGGCAATAATTTTAGGAATTTCAAAAGCTTTAATTTCACATGATCAGTTGTTAAAAAAGAATCTTAAAAAAGATAAGCTGACCACCAGAGACTCGCGAGTTGTCGAGAGAAAGAAATATGGCCACAGAAAAGCCAGAAGAAGTTTCCAATTCTCTAAAAGATAATCATTTAATTTAACTATTAACTTCACAGTGTTATAAGATTATATGTCTAAAAAAAAGATAAATGTAGCTATAATAGGGGCTACTGGATATACAGGGCTTGATTTGATTTATTTACTTTCAGATCATCCAAAAGTAAATATTAAATATCTTTGCGCCAGGAAGAACCAGGGAAAAAAAATTACTTTTTTCGATAAAAGAATAAAAAAAGATCTACCAAAAATTTCGTCTTCCAAAACTATAAATTGGTCTGATATTGACTTAGTTTATTTATCCTTACCAAATGGTGAGGCACAAATCATAATAAAAAAATTATATAATAAATATAAGCATTTAAGATTTATTGATTTATCTGCTGATTTTAGAATTACTAATCCTGTTAAATATAAGGAAAACTATAAAAAAACACATAAAGCAGTTTCTTTAATTAAAGATTCTATTTATTCAATATCTGAATTTGTTCAACAAGATATTAGAAAGTACAGAATCATAGCTAACCCAGGTTGTTATCCAACTTCTATTCAACTTCCATTAATACCACTCATTAAAAATAATTTAATAAATTATAAAAATATAGTCGTAGATTCAAAATCTGGTTACTCTGGTGCTGGTAAAAATTTAGAAAAGAAATTTACACATAAAAATTTGTATAATTCTACTTTTGCTTATAGCCCAAAGAAACATAGACATGTTATAGAAATTGACCAAGAAATAAAAAAATTAACATCAAAAAATGTAAGCTATTCTTTTAACCCTCATATCTTACCAACATTCAGAGGAATTTTATCATCTATATATGTTGATTTAAAAAGAAAAGTTTCTGCAAAGAAAATTAAAGAAACTTTAGATAAATATTATAAAGATAATGATTTTATAAAGATACAAAAATTAAATACAAATTTGGGATCTGGTAACGTTATAAATACCAATAATTGTGAGATCTCAGTTTGTGAAACAGGGCTAAAAAATAAGATTGTAATTTTTTGTGCCATTGACAATCTCATTAAAGGCGCATCCGGTCAGGCAATACAAAATATGAATTTACTTTATGAATTTGACGAGAAAATAGGTCTAAAATGAAAATATTTTTATTATTTTTGATTTTTCTTTCACTATATGGATGTAATAAACCTAGAACAGTTTTAATTTGTGGAGATCATGTTTGTATTAATAAGGCAGAAGCAAGATCGTTTTTTGAGGAAAATTTATCTTTGGAAGTCAAAGTGCTAGATAAGAAAAACTTAAAAGAGATAAATTTAGTAGAGCTCAATTTAAAACCAAATTCTAAAATGAATAGAGAGATTAGCATACATCCAAAAAATCAAACTAATCAAAAAATCAAAAAATTAACAAAAAAAGAGATTAAAGAAAAAAAAAATGAACTTAAGAATAAAGTTAAAAAACAAAAATCTTTAAAAAAGATTACTCTTAAAGAAAAAAATAGAATTAAGAAAAAAAGCTTAAAAAATAGGAGAGTTTCAAAACCGAAATCTGTAAGTATTAATTCAACACAAAAAACAAAAATTAATAATATTAAAAGTAAAAAAACTGTGAATAAAACACCAATAAAGATAGTAGATGTTTGCACTCTTCTTGAAAAATGTAGTATTGATGAAATATCTAAATTTTTAGTTGAACAAGGAAAAAATAAAAAATTTCCTGACATTACAACTAGGGAAAATTAATGAAAAAAAATAAATTAAATATTGCAATCATTGGATTAGGAAATATCGGATCTTATCTTTATAAGTATCTTAATAAAAATAAAAAGATACTTTCGAATAAAAATAACTGCACTCCATTTGTAAAATATGTATCTGCAAAGAATATAAATAGAAAAAGAATTGTTAAAATTTCAAAAAATAAGTGGCTAAAATCCTTCTCCGATGCTCCCAAAAAAAAAGATATTGATATTATTGTTGAGTTAATTGGTGGAGCGGAAGGACCGGCTAAAAATTTAGTATTTAATGCCTTAAGAAATAAAAAACACGTAGTGACTGCAAATAAAGCCTTAATTGCGAAGTATGGCGATCAACTTTCACTTATTGCTGAAAAAAATAATGTGAACTTAGAGTTTGAAGCGGCAGTATGCGGTGGTATTCCAATTATAAGATCATTAAAAGAGGGTCTTGTAGCTAATAAAATACATAAGGTATTTGGTATTTTTAATGGTACTTCTAATTATATTCTAACTTCAATGGGTAAAAAGAATAAAAGTTTTAAAGAAGTTTTGAATGATGCAAAAAAACTTGGTTATGCCGAGGCTAATCCTTTGTCAGATTTAAATGGTGATGATGTTGCTGCGAAGTTAAAAATATTATCATCTTTATGCTTTAATTCTTTTTTAAACAATAATATTCATGTCGAAGGAATTAAAAATATAGATAAAGAAGACATTGAAAACGCTAATAAGCTTGGCTATAAGATAAAGTTATTAGGTTTTGCCGAACTTATTAATAATACAATTTTTCAAAGAGTTCATCCTTCGTTAATAAAAAAAAGTTCATATGTTGCAAGTATAGACGGTGTATTAAACGCTGTTATAATTGATGGTACCCCAGTAGGTCAAAGCATAATTCAAGGTGAAGGAGCTGGTCCTTCAGCCACGACATCGGCCTTAGTATCTGATATTTCCTCAATATTAAGAGGAAACATAAAATTTCCATTTTCTATTTCTAATGAAGAAAGGAAAAAACTTAAATTTAAAGATATTTCTGATCGCAATTTTTCAGCGTATTTAAGATTTGAAGTTTTAGACCAACCAGGAGTTTTATCGAATATAACTAAAATTTTTTCAAAAAATTATGTTTCGATAAAAAGATTGATACAAACTCCAAAAAAAAATAAGAAATATTCTTCCATAGTAATAATAACTCATAAATCCAAAGATAAATTCTTAAATAAAATTTTAAAAATAATAAATAAGAAAAAATTCATGATTAAAAAACCTAAATTAATTAGAATTGATGACAATTAATGATTATAGACTCAAAATTCTTAGATTTATTTTCCATCGCAACCGAAAAAGCTGCAATTGGTGCCTCTAAATTTATTGGAAAAAAAGATAAAATAGCAGCTGATAAAGGGGCGGTAGACCCAATGAGATCGCAGTTAAACAAAATTGACATGGAAGGTACTATCGTAATTGGCGAAGGAGAAATGGATGAGGCTCCAATGCTGTATATTGGTGAAAAGCTTGGCACTTTAAATGGACCAAAATTTGATATCGCCGTAGATCCATTAGAGGGTACAAAATTTACTGCAAATAATGAGCCTAATGCTTTTTCTGTTCTAGCTGTCGCAAACGAAGGTGACTTACTTACTGCACCTGATACTTATATGGAAAAAATAGCAATAGGAACTAATCTTCCAAAAAATTTATTAGATCTTGATAACAGTATTGAAAAAAATATTAGATTATTGGCTGAAGCTAAAAGTAAAAAAGTTTCTGATATAAGTGCCTGTGTATTAAAAAGATCTAGACATGATCATATAGTTGAAGAACTAACAAAAATGAAAGTTAAAATTAATTATATTACTGATGGTGATATCGCCGGTGCACTTAGCGTAATTGGAAAAAATCCAAAAAATGATATTTATTATAGTACAGGCGGCGGTCCTGAAGGTGTTTTAGCGGCTGCAGCACTATCTTGTTATGGGGGTCAAATTCAAGGTCGATTAGTGTTAGATAAAAACGAACAAAAAAGGGCTATGAATTTGGGCATTAAGGATTTTAAAAAGAAATATAATATTAATGATATGATAAAGGGTGACGTTATTTTTTGTGCTTCAGGAGTTACAAATGGAGATTTAGCTAAAGGGGTAAAAGATCTTGGAAATAAGCTAGAAGTAACTACTTTTGCCTTACATAAAAGCAAAAAGATTAATAAAACATTTACTAAAACCTACAATAAATGAATTCTGTCTCTGTAAGTGGCAAAAATTGGGTTTTAAAAAGATACAATAATGAGAACCTATTGTTTTTAAAAGAAAATTTTTCACTTGATGAAATAACTTCAAAACTTTTATCTATAAGAGGAATAAAAAAAGAGGAAGTACAAGATTTTTTAAATCCTTCAATTAAAAATTCTCTACCAAATCCAGAAACTTTAGTGGATATGGAAAAATCCTGTAAAAGAACGATTAAAGCAATTAAAAATAAAGAAAAAATTGGTATATTAGGTGATTATGATGTAGATGGCGCTTCCTCAACTGCATTGCTTGGAAATTATTTTTCTGAATTAAATCTTAAATACGAGGTTTATATACCAGATAGAAAAAAAGAGGGTTATGGTCCTTCGATTAATGCATTTGAAAAATTTATTGAAAAAGATGTTAAAATAATTTTTACTTTAGATTGTGGAACTTTATCGTTTAAATCAATTGAATTTGCAAAAAAAAATGGTATTGATGTAATTGTATTAGATCATCATCAGTCTGAAATTAAACTTCCTAAAGCGTTTTCTATAGTAAATCCTAATCGTTTTGATGATAAATCGAACTTAAACTACCTGTGTGCCGCTGGAGTAACTTTTATGTTTTTAGTCAATCTTAACAAGAGTCTAAGAGATATTAATTGGTTTAAAATGAGTAATTTAGATGAACCCCAGCTAATTGATTATTTAGATTTAGTTTCTTTAGGCACTGTTTGTGACGTGGTTCCTTTAACTGGTTTAAATCGTGCTATTGTTAAGCAGGGTTTAAAAATTTTAAAAAATAAAAAAAATCTAGGTTTAAAAGCATTAATTGATATTTGTGAAATAGACTCCAACCCAAACATTTATCATTTAGGATATGTTTTAGGACCTAGAATTAATGCTGGCGGTCGTGTAGGAAAATCCTCACATGGAGCAAACTTATTACTTAACTCAAATAAAAAAGAAGTTTACAAAATTGCCAGTGAGCTTGATAACTATAATAAGGAAAGACAACTACTTGAGCATGATGTTTTGCAAAAAGTTTTAGACATTTCTCCAAGTTATATTTCTGATCCTGTTCTAGTTATAAGCGGCAAATATTGGCATGAAGGTGTTATTGGTATTGTAGCGTCAAGACTTAAGGAAAAATTTAATAAACCAGTCATTATTATTTCTATTGAAAATGATATAGGAAAAGCCTCAGCAAGATCAATTATTGGTTTTGATATTGGCACCAACATTATTGCAGCTGCACAAGAAAAGATACTTTTAAAAGGAGGTGGACATAAAATGGCTGGGGGTTTTTCTATAAAAGTAGAAAACATTGAAAAATTTAAAAAGTTTATTAATCGCAAATTTGAAAAAATTAATGAGGATCTTAAAAAAGAAAAACCTCTATACCTTGATAGCGTTATATCATCTAGTTCTGTTAACCTTGATTTTTATCAAAAAGTTAATAATCTCGCTCCATTTGGATCAGGTAATCCTGAGCCGAAATTTTTGATAGAAAATTTAAAATCAGTAAACAACAAGATAATTAAAGATAAACACATTAAGTCTGTATTGATTGGTCAAGACGGTTCTAAAATAAAAGCTGTGGCATTTAATTCCGTCGAAAATGAAATTGGTGCTTATTTGCTCAAAAAAGATAGTAATTTATTTAATATTGCAGGAAAATTATCCCTAAATGAGTGGAAAGGG
>CETH01180885.1_pt1 | contig 18838 bp, 17 predicted proteins | sample 361461 | NCBI WGS metagenome assembly CETH01 (sample SAMEA2622695, study PRJEB7988) | marine metagenome | isolation source: saline water (ENVO:00002010), including
ATGGTTTACAGATACAAGAAATTACCATACTGTTTTTAATGGTGGAGAAGAAAATCGAATTCACTTAGTTGCCACATTCCTAGGTGAAAAATAAGGAAGCAATAATGGAAAACAAAAAAGATAAAAGAAGTGAATATGCATTCGTAGGCTGTATGTTTATTGGAATGGGGATTGGATATTACATAGGTAATTTATTAGTTGGAATGTTTATTGGAATGGGAGTTGGATTTTTAAGTAAATTACTTTTTTATAAAAAATAATTATTTTAAACGAAACTGCACAGGTATTGTTACCCAAACAGCAACTTTTTTACCATTATTTTTAGCAGGAATCCATCTAGATTGTTTAACTGCTTCTAAAGCAGCTTCATCTAAACTTTCAAATATTCCTTTCATGATATAAGCATTTTTAGGTATACCTTTTTTAGTAATATATGCAGCTACAATTACTCGCCCTTCTAATCCAGCTTCTTTTGCTAATTCTGGATACCTCACCAAATCATTAATACTTCTTCCAGGATATGGTTTGGGATCAATTTCTCTAGCAATAAATTCAAATTGTTTATTACCATCGGATGATGGAGCTTCCCAATCTTCAAAAGCATCTAAATCAGTATCTTCAATAGTAATATCCTCATCAAAAAATTCATCATCTGATGCTACAGGAACAGAGGGCCTGGCAGGAGGCTCTGGAAGTTTAATTTGTTCTGTTTGAGGAATATCAAAAGTTTCAATTTCTTCTTGTATGGTCTTTGTAAATTTTTGTGCTTCACCTAAAAATCTAGGAAATGTATAAAATAATAAAGAAATAAAAAGAATAACCCCTAAAGTTACTTCTCTAATACGTACAGGATAATGTAATAATAAGGGATCATTTTTCATTTTATTTTCCTGTTAATGCAGAATAATTTAATTTTAAAGCTTGGGCTTTTCGAAGCTCTGTATGAATATCAGAAATCGTTTTCATTAAACTGTTTTCATCTGATTTCAAAGATACAGTTAACTTAGGATCTTTAGTAATCTTTTGATACATTAAATCTCCTAGATTGGTAATATTAACAATCTGGTCATCAACAGAAATTAGGCCATCTTTTGTTGCCCATACATAAGAGGTATGACGCTTACTCTCTAATTTTTCAATAGTTTTAGCTCTAGGTAACATAACATCCAAACCTTCAAATTCTCTCATTACAGTTGTTACCATGAAAAATATTAATAACATAAAAATAATATCTGGAAGAGATGATGTTGATATTTCGTTACTTTCTTTAGTTTTTCTATTTAATTTCATAATGTTTTTTAAAAATTAGGATTAGCAATTGATATTTTTGTTGCATTAGCCTGCTTAAGCTGATCTAAAACTTGAATATAATGCTTATATTTTGTTCTCTTAGTTGTTAAAACAGAAAAAATAACATTTTCATTTTTCTTAATTCTCTTTATAGCCATTGATTTTATATCTCTAATTTTTGCAGGTCTATCATCAATGAGTACTTGACCTTGATCATTAACTAATACATTAATAATATTATTTTTATTAACTTCTAATTCATTTCCCTCAGCTGGCAAAATTAAACTAATTCCTTTATCTAAAGAAATAGTTGTAGTAACTAAGAAAAACACCAATAATAAAAATGCAATATCAGCCATTGAAGAGGAATTAATTTCTTGAACTGATCGTCTAGTCTTTTTTAACATCGATATTTATTTTGTATTATCTGAAATACTTTTTAATAATACAGAGGTACTTTTTTGCATCGCAACAATTTGATTATCAATAATGTACATAACAGCATTTTGTAATAATTGAAGTACTATAGCAACAACTAATCCAAAAGCCGTAGTTAACAGGGCTACTGAAATTCCACCAGCTACAACTGCAGGAGAAATATCATTCGCCATTTTAATATCATTAAAAGCTTGTATCATCCCCCACACAGTACCTAAAAATCCGAACATAGGTGCTGTTGCAATACATAAAGAAATCCAAGTCATATTTTTTTCTAAAGATGCCATTTCAATAGCTCCAACTTGATCAAGAGCTTTTTCAGCAGATTCCAACCCATATTCACCTCTTTCTGTTGCATAGGCACACAAATTTGCAATAGGCCCAACAGCTCCATCACAATGAGCATTAGCTTCTTTTAAACCTTTATTTTGAATGATTTCTGCTAGTTCATCAGCAAAATCTTCTTTTGTTGCTAATCCTTTAATTAAATGATATAGCCTTTCTCCAACAAATGCGAATCCAATAATAAAAATTAATAATATTGGCCACATAAATCCACCACCATCTATAAATAATTGTACCATAAATACTCCTTTAAAGTTTTAAACACATTAAAAAATTTAACTCTTATTACTATTTATAAACAAAAAAATTATTATTTTAAATATTTTTCTGCTAAACTCATATTTTTAAAACCTTCTTGAAATTGAGTATCATTAAGCAGTGATAAATGATAATAAGAATCTTTGCCCCATAAATTTTTACCTACTTCTGCAGCTATCCTATTAGAAATATAATCCCAATTATATTCTAAACTATCCTGATTTAAAATAATAAACTCTTTATTTTCTGTTTTTTTAAACCAACTTTTAAATTTATCGAACTTGAATTCTTTATCTTTTTTTATTGATTTATTTTTTTTAAAAAATTCTTCAAAAGTTAAATTAGCATATTTTGATTTTATAATATTTGCATATTTAAAAATAATTCTTTTAGGACTAAAAATCAATTTTTGAGCATCTTGTGTTATCTCATCATTCGCTATAAAAACATCTGGAGTAATGCCCCCACCACCTAGAACTTCACGCCCACCTTTTGTTTTAAATTTAGGTTTCAACTGGGTTAATGAATCATCAACCTCTCTATTTTGTGTATTCAAATCATTATAATACTCAAATAATCCTTCCTCAAAATCTCTCTGAATTAAGCGGCCACTTGGTGTATAATATCTTGCAATAGTAATTCTAGCAGCCGATCCATCTAATAATGGATATTGCCTTTGGACTAATCCCTTACCAAAGCTTGTTTCTCCTACAACTAATCCTCTATCTAAATCCTGCATTCCACCTGCAATAATTTCACTTGCACTAGCTGATGATCTATTAATTAAAATAACAATTGGAATATAATCTTTATCATACATGCTTCTAGTTGCATAAAATACATCATTAGAATTTGCGATTCTTCCCTTAGTATATAATAAAGTATCATTAGAATTAATGAATAAATCAAATAATTCTAAAGCTTGATCCATATACCCGCCTCCATTACTACGCAAGTCTAAAATTAAATTTTGCATTCCATGAGATTCTAAAGAATCAATAGATGTTTTAATTTCATTGAAAGTTTTTTTAGCAAATCTATTAACTTTTATATAACCAGTATCTTCATTATACAAAAAAGAAGCCAAAACACTAGTAATGGGAATTTTATCACGTATAAGGGTTACATCAAAATTATCAACTCCTAATCGACTAATAGTAATATCAACACTTGTGCCTTTAGGGCCTCTTAATTTATTAAATACTTCTTCTTGGGTAATTTTATAGGCAGATTCTCCATTAATTTTAATAAATTGATCACCTCCTATTAACCCTGCTCTTTCTGAAGGAGTGCCTGGAATCGGTGAAATAACTGTAATAAAACCATCTATAATAGAAAATTCAATTCCAATACCCTCAAATTCTTGTTGCATGTTTTCTTGAATTTTTTCAAATTCATCCGAGGTCATAAATGTTGAATGAGGATCTAATGTTTCTAACATGCCTCTAATTGATCCTTCAACTAATTCATCCATATCTACATCTTCGACATAATTATCTTGAACTAAATCAAATATTTGACTAAGGGTCCGTATCTTGGAGAAAAAATCAGATTTATTTCTATTCGTTAAAGCAACAAATAATAGTGATACGATAATAATAATAATATATTTAGCTCTTTTCATTGAAAATATAAATAGAATTTGTATACATCTTTAGAGTGCAACAATTTAAAAATATTATTTTATCTATACTAATATTTATGTAGGTTTTAGGTTAGTCTAATTAAATATATAATGACAAATAATGAGTAATACACAAAAATTTATTCAAATTACTGGAGCGCGTGCACATAATCTAAAAAATATTAATGTTTCAATCCCAAGAAACAAAATTGTTGTAATAACTGGATTATCTGGTTCGGGAAAATCATCATTGGCATTTGATACAATTTATGCTGAAGGACAACGTAGATATGTTGAGTCTTTATCAACTTATGCAAGACAGTTTTTAGGAATTATGTCTAAACCAGATGTTGATAATATTGAAGGTTTATCTCCTGCTATTTCTATTGAACAAAAAACTAGAAGTAAAAATCCAAGATCAACGGTTGGTACAATTACTGAAATTTATGATTATCTTAGATTATTATTTGCAAGAGTTGGCAAACAAAAATGTTATCAATGTAATGCTGATATATCTAAGCAAACTGGACAACAAATTGTTGATAATATTTTAAAAAAATTTAATAATCAAAAAATTTATATAATGGCTCCTATTATAAAACAAAAAAAAGGAGAATTTAAAGATGTAATAAAAAATTTATTACATCAAGGTTTTATACGAGCAATTATTGATAATAAAGAATTAACACTAAATCAAAATATTCAATTAAATAAAAATAAAAAACACACTATCAATATTATTGTAGATAGATTAGTGGTTAAAAAGGAATCTATAGAGCGTTTAGCTACATCAATTGAATTAGCATTAAAGCTAGGCAATGGTTTGGCTATTATTAAAGTATTAAATGATGCGGAATATTTATATAATGAAAAATTATCATGTGCAAAGTGTAATTTATCTTATGAAGAATTAGAACCTAGATTTTTTTCATTTAATTCTCCATTGGGGGCTTGCATTGAATGTGATGGGCTTGGAACAAAAATGAAAATTGATGTTGATTTAGTTGTACCAAATAAAAAAAAGAGCTTGTTAAATGGATGCATTCAGCCAATTGGAGAGCAGCCTAGAGACAATTGGATTGGAACAATCATTAAAGATTTAGCAAATAAATATAATTTTTCCTATGCAATGCCATGGCAAGAACTTCCTAAAAAAATTAGAGAGATTTTGCTGTTTGGATCTAATAAAAATTCTGAATATAAATTTGAAGGAATTTTACCAAACTTAGAAAGAAGACATACCCAAACTCATTCATCTCATATGCGTAATTGGATTGAGCAATATATGGCAATTCAAAATTGTGAAAAATGTAGTGGTCAAAGATTAAAAAAAGAACATTTATCTGTATTAATTAATAATTTTAATATCGCTGATTTATGTGAATTAAGCATTGCTGATTTGGTTAATTTTTTAAAAAAAATCAACATATCAAAAAAAGATCAAACAATAGCAAAAGATATTATTAAAGAAATTATTACAAGATTAGAGTTTTTAGTTAATGTAGGATTAGATTATTTAAATTTATCGCGAAAATCACAAACATTATCTGGAGGAGAATCACAAAGAATTAGGCTAGCTGCACAAATTGGATTACAGCTTGTTGGAGTTTTGTATATACTAGATGAGCCATCAATTGGTTTGCATTCTAGAGATAATAAACGACTAATATCCACATTAAAAAAACTAAAAAGAATAGGCAACACCATTATTGTTGTAGAACATGATGAAGAAACTATGAAGGCTGCTGATTGGATTATTGATTTGGGTCCAGGAGCCGGAATTAATGGAGGAAAAATTATTGCGGAAGGAACTCCATCACAAATAATCAATAATAAAAAATCAATAACAGGATTATTTTTATCAAATAAAAAATCAATAATCTCTAATAAGAAAAATAGAATAACTAATAATAAAAAAATAACTTTAAAAAATGCTTCTGGAAATAATTTAAAAAATTTAACTGTAGATATACCGTTGCAAAAATTTATATGTGTTACTGGAGTTTCAGGATCTGGAAAATCTACTCTAATTAATCAAACTTTATTGCCCCTATTAATGAAGCAATATTATTCATCTAATGTAAAAGCTTTAAATAATGGAGGAATAGAAGGATTGCTCTATTTAGATAAAGTAATAGATATAAATCAATCTCCTATTGGAAAGACTCCTCGCTCTAATCCATCAACATATACAGGATTATTTACATTAATTCGTGATTTGTTCAGTAATGTTAATGAATCAAAAATCAGAGGTTATAAACCTGGGAGATTTTCTTTTAATGTTAAGGGCGGAAGATGTGAAGCTTGCCAAGGTATGGGTTTAATAAAAGTTGAAATGCATTTTTTACCAGACATGTATGTACAATGTGATGAGTGTAGTGGAAAACGGTTTAACAGAGAAACACTACAAATATATTTCAAAAAACATAATATTAATGACATATTAAATTTATCAGTTGATGAAGCATATGTTTTTTTTAAAAATCATAACACAATTAAACGAAAATTAGAAACATTAAAAAGAGTAGGCCTTGGATATATAAAGTTGGGACAGCAAGCAACAACTTTATCTGGTGGAGAATCACAAAGGATAAAATTATCTAAAGAATTATCAAGAGTTTTTACAGGAAGGACTTTATATATTTTAGATGAACCTACAACAGGATTACATTTTCAAGATATACAAATGCTGTTAAATGTCTTACATGATTTGGTTGAGAAAGGTAATACAATTATTGTTATAGAACATAACTTAGATATTATTAAAACTGCTGATTGGATTATTGATTTAGGTCCAGATGGCGGAGAAAGAGGAGGGACAATTATTGCAGAAGGGACTCCTCAACAAATTATTAATAAAAAAGAATCTTATACTGGTAAATTTTTAAAAACCCATTTACAAAAAAAGTAAGCACAATGAAGAATATTTTAAATTGGAAAAAAAAGATAATCAAACAGCAACCTGATTGGAAAAATAAAAAACTATTAAATGAAATTTTAAATCAAATTAAAAACTATCCTAATCTAGTATCTATAGAAGAAATTAATAATTTAAAAAAAGAATTTGCTTTAGCACATAAAGGTGAAAAAATGATTCTACAAGCAGGCGATTGTGCTGAAACATTTATTGATTTCAATGAACAAATGATTGAAAATAAAATTAAAATTATTTTACAAATGTCTGCTATTTTAAAATATTCTTCTAATATAGATGTTATAACTATTGGAAGAATTGCTGGACAATTTGCAAAACCAAGAGGACAAAAAATTGAGAAAAAAGAGGATGTCATATTACCAGTTTATAGAGGAGATGCAGTTAATGATGTCCAATTTGATATTCAGGCCAGGACGCCCAATCCAAAACGATTATTACAAGCTTATAATCAATCTGCAGCAACAATGAATTTAATTAGGAGTCTCTTAATGAAGGGATTCACTCATGTTAATAATATTAAAGAATGGAAATTGTCATTTTTAGATCAGTCAGAAAATGAATCAAAATATAATAAGATAGTCAAACAAATAAAAAATGCATTGCAATTTGCAACATTAAACACATCAGAAAAAAAATTGAATTTCCAAAATAATTTATTTATATCACATGAAGCTTTGTTGTTAAATTATGAGGAGGCTTTTTTACAATATAATTCAAAACAAAATAATTATTATGACTGCTCATCACATATGCTTTGGATTGGTGATCGTACACGAGATTTAAATGGTGCACATATAGAATTTGCATCACAAATACAAAATCCTATTGGTATAAAGATTGGTCCTACATTTAATATTAAAGAATTAAAATTATTATGTAAAAAATTAAATCCTAACAATGAAATTGATAAACTAATATTGATAATACGTTTAGGGTCAAAAAAAATTAATTTATTACTACCAAAATTGATAAAAGAAGTACAAAACAATAAATTAAATGTAATTTGGATGTGTGATCCAATGCATGGAAATACAATAGTTTCTAAAAATGGAATTAAAACACGAAATGTTGATACAATCAAATCTGAATTAGAACAATTCTTTAAAATTCATTTTAAAAATAAAACAATACCAGCAGGCATACATTTAGAATTAACAGGTGAAGATGTTACTGAATGTTTAGGTGGCGTAAATCAAGTTAGAGATGTAGATTTAACTCAATACTATAATACAGCATGTGATCCTAGATTAAATTATGAACAAAGTTTAGAAATGGCATTTTTAATATCAAACTTATTGATAAAAAACAGGAGATAAAATATGAATGAATTAAATATATCCGGATATGGAGATGAGCTTAATATTAATGGAATTAAAATTGGAGATTTATCTCCCAAAGATCATGAAAAAATAGAATTAAGCAAGGGGGGACAAAACTATAGTCCATTAGAAAATGTTGTTGTTTCTCATGTTCAAGATTCTTCCACTTTAATCTGTAGAAAACCTTCCAAAGATAATATCAAACAATATGTTGAAGAAGAATTATTAGATGGCTTATGCTGTTATTCTGCAGTTAATCAAGGTCAATTAAATGAGACTATTGTAAATGCTGTAATTCATCATTTAAAAAATGAAAAAATTCCAACCGTGCCTAGATCAATAAGACATAAATATATGAGTGCATTTTTATTAGCTGCTACTGCTTTTACAGGAATGGATAGAGTAGTGCCAAAAGTAGCTGGTGTTGAATCTTGGGAATTAACCTTCAAACTATGTAGAAGATGGGGATATGAAGTCAAAAAAATACCTCAAAATAAAGCAATCATCGTTGGTGCAACTGGAAATTTTCATGGAAGATCGTTGGCTGCAACATCAATGTCTGATGATTCTGATTCAAAAAATAATTTCGGGCCATTTGTACCTGGAATCGAACTTGTTGAATACAATAATTATGAAGCATTAAAAAAACTATTTGAAGAAAAAGGAGATTATATTGCTGCATATTCTGTTGAACCAATTCAAGGAGAAGCTGGAGTCATTGTTCCAGATGATGACTATTGGCCAAAAGTATCTCAATTATGCAAAGATTACAATATTCTATTAGCGTTTGATGAAGTACAAACTGGATTTGGAAGGACAGGAGAAAATTTTGCACATCAATTATATAATGTTAAACCAGATATTATGGGTTGCGGAAAAGCTGCTGGAGGAGGAATATTACCAGTTTCTTTTGTAGCAGGAAGAGATGATGTTGTTGGTGTATTAACTCCTGGATCTGAAGGTTCAACGTTTGGAGGTTATCCTTTGGCCTCTATTGTTGGAATATATGCAATTAAAACTTTAATAGATGAAAAACTTACAGATAATGCCAAAATTCGAGGGGGACAGCTACTAGAGGGTCTTAATAATATTAAAAATGATTTTCCAAATAAAATAAAAATTGTTAGAGGAAAGGGATTGTTAACTGCGTTTGAAATGCATGATGAAAAACATTTAGATGGACATAAAGTTTCTGTTGAATTACTTAATAATGGTATTTATGCAAAAGAAACACATCATAGTACGGTAAGATTGGCTCCAGCATTAACTATTACTGAAAATCAAATTAATATTTTATTAGATGCTGTAAGAAAAGTAATAAAGAATATTTAATAGTTATTATTAATTATAATTTTCTTAAACTATAATAATAAAAAAATGAACATTTAATGAAATTATTATTTTACATTTTATTATTAGTTTTCATGACTTCATGCAAAAGTGATTTAGATTTAGCAATGGAAAGAGGCGTTCAGCTATACGATTGGAATCGAGTAGATGAATCAATGTTAGAGTTTTCTCATGTTATTAATTCAATTAGACAAAAAAAATATTATTCTAAATATGATTTAGAGTTATTATCGCATGCACATTTTAATTTAGGGATTGCATATTCTAAAGTTGGAAATTATTATTCTGCGGAAAAAGAAGTCTCTACCGCTATATCTATATTACCTAAAAAAGAATATCGAGAAGTGCTAGAATTAATTAAAAATAAACAACAAAAGCCTAAAGATCCATCTAATTAGTAATATCTTCAGCTCCATCAAGCCTAATAATATTACCAGTCATCCAGCTAGAATTATAATTAATTAATAATGTAATAAATTCTGCAATATCATTAGGAGTAGTTAAACGTTTATGCGGATTACTATCAATGCAAGATTGAATCATTTTATCAGATCCCGGAATTTTACGTAACGCCTCTGTATCAGTAGTCCCAGCTTGGATTGCGTTCGCAGATATCCCAAATGGAGCTAATTCAATTGCAAGCTGTCTTGTTGCTGCTTCTAAACCAGCTTTAGCCATAGAAACTGCTCCATAACTATCCCAATTTTTTCTTCCTCCAGCACTAGTCATTGATAGAATGTGGCTGCCTTTTTGAAATAAATTACTATGATATAAATCTTGACACCAATATACCAAACTATTACACATAACATCAGATGTCATCGTTATATTTTTATGATTTAAACCATCATCATTACATATTATTTTTTTCAATGTTCCAAAAGCTACAGAATGAATAAAAAATTTAATTCTTATATTTGAAATTTCTTTTAGTTCATTAATAATAATTTGACGATTGTCAGAATTTGCAATGTTTGCTTTTTTATAAATTACTTGTACATTATATGAAGATAGTTCTTTTTCTAAGGTTGCAATATAATCCTTTTTCTTTCTTAAATACACTCCATATATATTGATACCTTTTTGTGCAAGTTGTCTAGCACATCCAACACCAATTCCACTAGAAGCTCCTAATATTAATGCCCAATTGTTCATAGTTTATAATTCATTTTCAAAATAAATTACTTATTAATAATATATAATTCAAACAAAAGTGTTTCATAAATTATAATATAAAAATTTAATAGGAATATATATGAAAGTTGGAATTATTGGACTACCTAATGTTGGAAAATCAACTATATTTAATGCATTAACTGCATCTGACATACCTGCAAATAATTATCCTTTTTGTACTATTGAACCCAATATGGGAATTGTAGAAGTTCCTGATCAAAGATTACAAAAAATTAATTCTTTTATTCACTCAGAAAAAATTATCAACACAATTATTGAATTTGTAGATATTGCAGGATTGGTAAAAGGAGCTTCATCTGGAGAAGGATTAGGTAATAAATTTTTATCACATATTCGTAATGTTGATGCAATTATTCATGTTGTGAGGGGCTTCCATAGTGATGATATTACACATGTTGAAGGGACAATTGATCCATTGCGTGATATTCAAATTATAGAAACTGAATTAATTTTAAGAGATATAGAAACAATAAATAACAAAATTATCAAAGTAACTAAACTTGCTAAATCTGGTGATAAGGAAGCAAAAATTGAATTATCTTTGCTTGAACAAGTTTTAAATGAACTTAATAACCAAAACTGGATTTATAATATTGAATTTAATCAAGAAGAAAAAAATATAATGAATCAATGGTTTTTACTAACTAATAAGCCAATTATCTATGTTTGTAATGTTGATGAAGAGCAACTTCTTTCGAATGATACATCTGATTTTGTTAAATTAAAAAACTATGCAAACAACAATAATACTCCATTATTAAAACTAAGTGGTGATATAGAAATGCAAATTTCAAAAATGGAGTCAAAAAATGAAAAAAAAGAATTTTTGACATTATATAATTTAAAAGATACAGGTTTAAATTCTCTGATTTCTACAGCTTATAATAAATTAGGATTAATAACTTTTTTTACAGCTGGTCCAAAAGAAATTCGAGCATGGACAATTAAAAAAAACACCTTAGCTCCACAGGCAGCAGGAGTAATCCATACTGATTTTGAACGAGGGTTTATCAAAGCAGAAATTTATAATATCGCTGATTTATTACAATATAAATCAGAAAATATATTGAAAGAAAATGGGAAAATCAGACAAGAAGGAAAAAAATATATTATGCAAGATGGTGATATTGTGCTATTTAGATTTAATGTTTAAATGAGATAAAATAAAATCACTAACATTTTCAAAAATTAATTTTTGATCTACATTTTCATCAAACATATTATGATGTGCATCATTAACAATTAAAACTTTTTTATCTTGAGATGAAATATTGTTTTTTATAATATTAACATTTTCCTTAACAGATGTTCTGTCACTATTAGAATGTATGATTAATATTGGAGCATTCATATTATTCATTTTTCTTTTTACTAACTTATTCATTTTTCGAAATTCACTTAACGCTACAAGAGGATATTGACTATATCCATAAAATTCAATTTTATCTCTGACATCTTTAGGGAACATATTTCTTTTATTTTCATATTTTAAAATTTTAGATAAAACAGAACCAAGAAAAGTCATAAATGGTTTTTTAAATTGAAATACTGTCCCACCCACAATCACGCCATTAACTGGAAACATTGATGCTAAATATAATGAAATAACTCCTCCCATACTTGACCCTATAATAAATATTTGATCTACTTTAGATGCAAGTTTAGCAAATTCAATTTCTGAAAATTTTAACCAATCAGAAAATTTTTGCCTATTACAATCATCAACTGTTGTGCCATGACCCGGGAGATTTTTACATACAACATAATATTTTTTCTTTTCTAAAAAATCAAACAACATTTTCATTTCATATGTTGTACTAGAAAAACCATGTACTAAATAAACACCAATTTTTGAATCAGTATTACAGATGTAATGATTTTTATCAAATTTATTTGTATTCATTTATTTAATAATTTAATAGTTTTTAATTGATTTATATTAACAATATGATGCGAAATATATTGAAATAAAAATTGATTAATATTTTTCAAATTAATATTAAAATTATATTTTTTTTCAATTTTATCAACGTGAGTTGTAGATAAAAAACAAATAACATTTAAAGACTTATTATCTATAATGAGCCCGCTATCATCATTTTTACAATTCAAACAACATAATTGACCAATATAATTATTAAATACTGCATCATTTAATTTTGAATTACATATTATACACTGATTAATAACTGGTTGAAAACCCAAAAATTTCAATAACTGTAATTGAAAAAAAATAAAATAAATATTAATAAAAGTATTGGGGCCATGATTGATCTTACTTAATACTTTATGAGTTAATCTAAATATAATGTCTGATGTCTTTTCTATTTGAATTGTTTTATTAATCAATTCAATAATCGAATATGAATAAATCAATTTATTATAATTTTTTTTAATATAATAAAAATGATTATTAATTGAAGCTTCCTTAAGCAGCTGAATATTTCGTTTAGGTTTATAATAATAATGTAAATCAATATAATGCATTGGTTGTAAAATTGATTTATTAGGATTTTTTATACTACGTGCTCCTTTAGCAATAATGTTTAATTTACCATAATCCTTTGAAAACAAATTACAAATCAAACTTGTTTCGCTATATTTATAACTATTTAATACAATGGCTTTAGTAAACGAAATCACGCTAATATGCTTTAGCAAAAATTACTTCATACTGTGCAGGCTCTGATGAATATATACAATTTTTATTTTCTATATTAGAATCAAATAAAATACATCGTATTGTAGCATTCGTTTCTTTTTTAATACTTGCTTCAGTTTCAGGACTACCATCCCATGTTGTTTGAATAAATGCTCCCTTATCAATCATTTTCTTAAATTCTGAATAATTATTAACAGAACACGTATTATCTTCTTGAAATTTCTTAGCTTCTAAAAATAAACTATCTTGAATATTTTTTAAAGTTGATGAAACATTTTTTATAATCACATCATAATCATCACTGTTTTTTTCTAAATTATCTCTTCTTACCATAGTTAATTGATTATTATTTAAATCTCTTAGACCAACTTCTATGCGCAATGGAACGCCTTTCATTTCCCATTCATTAAATTTATATCCAGGAGACATTTTTTCTCTTTCATCCACTAAATATGAAATATTATTTTCTTTTAAAATATCAATAAGACTATTTAGATATTCTTTAATCTGTTTTAATTCTTCGCTACTCTTACAAATAGGGATCATAACAACTTGTATTGGAGCAATGTTTGGAGGCAATCTTAAACCTTTATCATCTCCATGCACCATAATCAATGCACCAATTAATCGAGTACTTACTCCCCAACTTGTAGCATGTACAAATTTTTCCTTATTATCATTATCTTGAAATTTAACGTCAAATGCTTTAGCAAAATTTTGACCTAAATAATGTGATGTCCCTGCTTGTAATGCTTTTTTATCTCCCATCATAGATTCAATGCAATATGTGTCTACAGCACCTGCAAATTTTTCTGATTCTGTTTTTTTGCCGCAAATTACAGGAATACCTAAAACATTCTCTACTGTTCTTTTATAAATATCTAAAATTTTTAGAGTTTCTTCTTGTGCCTCTTTTTCTGTGGCATGTGCAGTATGACCCTCTTGCCACAAAAATTCACTTGTCCTTAAAAATAATCGAGTTCTCATTTCCCATCGAACAACATTAGCCCATTGATTAATTAAAATAGGTAAATCTCGATGAGACTTAATCCATTTTTTATACATAGACCAAATAATAGTTTCACTAGTTGGTCTCACAATAATTTCTTCTTCTAATTTTGAGTCAGGATCAGGGATTAAATCTGTTTGATCTTCATTATGCTTCAATCTAGAATGAGTAATAATTGCACACTCCTTAGCAAAGCCATCAACATGTTCAGATTCTTTAGCTAGAAAAGATTTAGGTATAAATAAAGGAAAGTATGCATTAATATGACCTGTAGCTTTAAATTCCTTATCAAAAGAATCTTTTAATTTTTCCCAAATTTGAAACCCATAAGGCCGAATAACCATTGTGCCTTTTACAGGACCATAATCAGCCAATTCTGCTTTAGTAATAACGTCAGTATACCATTTAGAATAATTTTCACTCTTAGGAGTTACACCTTTTCCCATTTAATATCCTTATTGTTTTACAATTGATTGAATTGTTTCTACAACAAAATCAATGTCATTTTTGTTAAAATTTGTATGAGTTGCAATACGAAATTTTCTATTACCTTTCGCATCCAATTTGATATTATACTCTAATAATTTATTTATAAATTGTTCATCAGACAAATTAGAATTTTCTAAATAAAAGAAAATTAAATTTGTTTTAACTTTTGATACATCCATTGATAATTCTTTAATAGTGCTTAATCCTTCAGCCAACATTTTTGCATTTTCATGATCAATATTTAATTGAGGAAATATATTATCAAGTGCATAAATACCTGCGGCAGCTAAAAGGCCTGCTTGTCTCATTCCACCACCTAAAGATTTACGCAATCGATGTGCTTTATGAATGAAGTCTTTTGAACCAACAATTAATGAGCCAACAGGACAAGACAGTCCTTTGGATAAACAGCAACTAATACTATCAGCTTCTTTTGTGAGTTCATCTAGTGGAGTATTTAATGCAATTGAAGCATTAAAAATACGCGCTCCATCAATATGTAATTTAATATTATGCTTATTAATAACATGCTTAACCTCTGTAAAATATTTTGCATCAACAGGGCTACCATAGCATGCATTATGTGTGTTTTCTAAACACAATAATTTACTTATGGGATAATGTGGGTCATCTCTTCTAATGCTGTTTTGTATATCAGTAATATTAATTGTACCATTATCATGATTCTCTAATTGATAAGAATGAATTCCACCAAAAGCTGATATGCCACCTGCTTCATATAAAAAAATATGAGATTTATCTCCCAAAATAACCTCATCTCCTCTATTACAATGTGCTAAAACAGATATTAAATTTGCCATTGTTCCAGATGGTACAAAAAGCGCATCCTCTTTGCCAAATAAATCACTAACTTTTTTCTCTAATAAATTAACCGATGGATCTTCTCCATAAACATCATCTCCTAATGGAGAGTCAAACAAAAATTGTTTCATCTCTGTGGAAGGCAAGGTTACTGTATCGCTTCTCAAATCAATCATTATGAATCTCTAATTAATAGAATAAATTAATTAATTTATATTCATTATACATTAAATTTTATACATGGAACCTTATAATTTAATTAATGCTCAATTTATAAATCTATCAAATCAGGTTGCCCCAATTGCATCATTAACTATTGTTGATGGAAAAATTGATGCTATAAATGCTATTAATCATAAATTTAAAACTATAGATTTAAATGGTGATGTTGTGATTCCTGGATTTATTGATGCACATTTTCATTTAAAAAATTTTGGAAAACGTTTAAGCCAATTAAATCTTAAAAACATTAAAGATTTACAAATAATAAAAACTATGATTGTAGACAAATTGAAAACTATAAATCATGGAGAATGGTTAATAGGATATGGTTGGGATCAAAATTTGTGGAATGAACAAGCATTCCCAAACAAGGATATCTTAAATGAAATTTCTCCAAATAACCCTATATATTTAACTCGAGTTGATGGACATAGTGCTTGGATTAATCAATGTGCTTTAAAAAAAATCAATAAAGATGAAAGAGAAATTCAATCAGTTGAAGGTGGAGATTTCATCAATCAATGTATTTTGATTGACAATGCAATGAATGTGTTTAAAAAACATTTACCATCAGAATCAATTCATGATATTAAAAAATGGATTAAACTAGCAATTAAAAAAACAGCTGATATGGGTATTACAGGAGTGCATGATGCGTGGCAAGATAGAAAAACAATACAAGCAATTAAAGAATTAATTGATAATAATGAATTTCCAATCCGATGCTATGGGATGCTAGCAGGTAATGATACAGATTTACTCAATGAATATTTTAAATCAGGACATTTAAATAGCCCCTATTTAAATATTCGTTCTGTTAAAGCTTTTATTGATGGAGCACTAGGTAGTAGGGGTGCTGCATTAAAAGAAGCATATTGTGATGATGAAAATAATTGTGGATTAATTTTAATTAGTAAGGAAGAATTTTCAAATTTAATTAAACAATGTTACAAGCATAATTTTCAACTAAACACACATGCTATAGGTGATAGAGGAAATCAATATGTCCTCAATTTATATAAAAATGTATTACAAAAATCAAACAATAGAAGATGGCGAATTGAACATGCACAAATGGTTGATGACGATGATATCAATATGTTTAAAGATCATTCTATTTTACCATCTATGCAGCCTAGTCATTGTACGAGTGACATGAAATGGTTAAAACAACGTATAGGAGAAAATAGATTAAAATTAATTTCACGATGGAATTCATTTTTAAAATTAAATATACCAATACCAGGAGGATCAGATTGCCCTATTGAAACTGGAAATCCTCTATTTGAATTTTACGCAGCAGTTACAAGACAGGACCATCAAGGTTTTCCAAAAGGAGGATGGCAACCACAAGAAAAAATCAACCATATACAAGCACTAAAAATGTTTACAACATGGGCTGCATATGGAGGTTTTCAAGAAGATAGAAGAGGAAAATTAGATGTTGGATTTGATGCAGATTTTACTGTATTATCTGACAATATATTGGATATGCAAGATTTACAAATTTTAGATTTAAAAATTAAAAAAACAATCGTTAATGGTCGATTCGTTTATGAACAATAATTATTAAAATGAGGAAAAAATAATGAAAAAATTATTTTTATTTTTTATAACTACATCTTTTTTATTCATGCAACAAGCAGAAATATCAAATATTCAAGCATCTCAAAGAACAGATGGAAGTCAAATAATAGATATCACCTATGATCTTCTTCCAGATCCGGTATTTGAATTCTTTAATATAACTGTCTTTGTAAGTGTGGATGGTGGATTATCATGGCATGCCATAGAAGAAGCTCAAGGTGATTTTGGTGAAATTATCTCACCTGGAAATGGAAAAATATTAACCTGGGCTTTTGGTATTCAGTTTCCAGACCAATATACAGATCAATTAAAAATTAAAGTAGAGGGAACGTCATATGCAATAATACAAGATAATAGTCTTCAAGAACTTCCATTTAGAACTAAATTAATAGAATCAGGAGATTATACGTTTGGAGAAAACAATGAAATAAAAACAATTAATTATGATTATGAAATCATGCAATTTCCAACTACTGATATGGATTATGTTTTTTATATGCTAGACATACTTAACAACGAAGACATTTGTGTGGATTTAACAAACAGTGATGGAAGCACCTGGTATGAATCTGGAGGTATCCATGATAACTGGATTAATTATGATTGTGGATGGTATGCAATACAGAATTGTCCAGATTATGGTGATCAATATAATAATGATTTAGGCTATAATGCGCAAGATGCATGTTGCGCTTGTGGAGGAGGGAGCAGTAATAGTAATGAATATTCTAGTTTTGTTACAAATAGTGGATTTTATGGCTACTATCCCGGTGATGTTAATCATACACAAGGAATCTACCAATACATTGATTTTCAAAATAGCAAAATATCGTGGAATGGATTAATTTTTGAAGTTGAAGAAGGAAATATCAATCATCCCGTTACTGGTGTAACTTATTTTGGTGCCTGGGCATTTGCAATGCATTATGGTATGGAAATTCCTAATCAATATGAATGGGAAAAAGCTGCAAGGGGAAATACTGGCTTTGATTATCCATGGGGAAATCAATTTTTAAACAATGCGGCAAATGGAAATCAATTTCAAAATTATTCTACAACAAGTCCAGTTGATTATTTTAATGGGGACTCATATATTATAAATCCAGGAGGAGGAGAATTTACAATTTCGACAGAACCTGGTCAATATTGCTGTGAAAGTTTTTGGGCTATTTTGCATTATGAACATGAGGGTGCATCAGCTACACTATCAGAACATTATGGTAATATCTGTTCAAGTGGAAATTATACAGGTGAATTATCTCCAGGTATCTATAAATTAGCCCTCATTGAT
>CETH01081468.1_pt1 | contig 18834 bp, 24 predicted proteins | sample 361461 | NCBI WGS metagenome assembly CETH01 (sample SAMEA2622695, study PRJEB7988) | marine metagenome | isolation source: saline water (ENVO:00002010), including
GTTAATAGAAATGACCTCATGTCCGAGTTCCCAAAATATATTAGGCGCAATTTCATAAGTAGCTCCATTACCACAATCTAAAACTATCTTAAGTTTTTTAATCTTTATATTTTTATCAAGTGTATTTTTTAAAAATTCAGAATATCTCCCAGAAGCATCCTCAAGCCTAATAGCTTTACCAGTATTAATTTCGCTGTTAATAATTTTTGAGTATTTATTTTTATTTAAAACAATATTTTCAATTTTTTTTTCTAATTTTGTACTTATTTTAAATCCATCTGAGTTAAAAAATTTTAAACCATTATATTCATATGTATTATGTGAGGCTGTAATCATAACACCAATATCTGCTCTTAATGTTCTCATCAAATGAGGTACCGCAGGTGTTGGAAGTGGACCAACTAAAATTACCTCCATTCCCATTGAAATAAAACCTGCTGTAACGAGAGGCTCATATAGATAACCAGATAATCTTGTATCCTTACAAATAACTACTCTTGAGTTATTTTTTTTTTTGATTTGAGAAGATAACCAACAGTTTTCGCAATTTTAAGAGAGGTTTCTGCAGTAAGGGGTTCTTGATTTACCAAGCATCTGATCCCATCAGTACCAAAAATTTTACCCATATATCCTTTTATTAAATATCTTAGATAAAATAAAGAGATATGATTTAATTAGTCTGAGGTGCTGCAGTACCGCCAGTTTTTGGGACTGAGGTTTTTGGAGAAGGAGAAGGGGTAGTTGTATTATCAAAATCATCACGGGAAGGTTTTACTCCTTTAATTAAATCTTTGATTTCGTCACCAGTTAATGTTTCATATTCGAGTAAACCCTTAGCAACAATATGAAGCTCTTCAATATTGTCTTGTAAGATTTTTCTACAATTTTTATCTGCTTCATCAGCTAAAAACCTAACTTCATCGTCTATAATTTTTGCAGTAGAATCTGAGAGATTTTTTGATTGAGCAACAGAATGACCCAAAAAAACCTCTTCACTATCATTATTGTATCTTAAGTTTCCAAGTTTCTGACTCATGCCCCATTCAGTAATCATTTTTCTTGCAAGGTTAGTAACCATTTGAATGTCGCTAGCTGCACCATTAGTAATTTTATCTTTTCCAAAAATCATTTCTTCCGCAATTCTTCCGCCAGTAGCAATAAGTAAGTGTGCTTTCATTTGATCAACTCTCATAGAAAGTTGGTCTCTTTCTGGCAACCTCATTACCATGCCTAAAGCCCTTCCTCTTGGAATTATGGTTGCTTTATGTATAGGATCCGATGCAGGTGAATGTAACGTTGCAACTGCATGACCAGCTTCATGATAAGCTGTAAGTTTTTTTTCATCTTCAGACATTACCATTGATCTTCTCTCAGAACCCATCATTACCTTATCTTTAGCATTTTCAAAATCCTCAAGTGTCACCATTCTTTTGTTTTTTCTTGCTGCTAACAATGCAGCCTCATTAACTAAATTTGCTAAATCAGCACCCGAAAATCCTGGAGTGCCTCTTGCAATAATTTTTGAGTCAAATTTGGGGGATACTTTAATTTTTTTTATGTGAACTTTTAATATTTTATCTCTACCTATTATGTCCGGATTAGATACAGTGATTTGTCTATCAAATCTTCCGGGTCTTAAAAGAGCTGGATCTAAAACATCTGGTCTATTAGTTGCGGCAACAATAATTACACCTGCATTTGCTTCAAAACCATCCATCTCAACTAAAAGCTGATTTAATGTTTGTTCTCTTTCATCATTTCCGCCACCTAAACCTGCGCCTCTGTGTCTACCTACAGCGTCAATCTCATCAATAAAAATTATACAAGGTGCATTTTTTTTGCCTTGCTCAAACATATCTCTTACTCTACTTGCACCAACACCCACAAACATCTCAACAAAATCAGATCCTGAAATTGAGAAAAAGGGTACATTTGCTTCTCCAGCTATTGCTCTGGCTAACAAAGTTTTTCCTGTACCAGGAGGACCCACTAGAAGTGCTCCGGTTGGTATTTTGCCACCAAGTCTGGAGAATTTTTTTGGATCTTTAAGAAACTCCACAACCTCTTCTAACTCTTGTTTTGCTTCATCAATACCAGCTACATCATCAAAAGTTACTTTACCAACTGCCTCATTTAAAAGCTTAGCTTTTGACTTGCCAAAACCCATTGCCTTTCCACCACCTGATTGCATTTGCCTCATAAAAAAAATCCAAACACCTATTAACAGCAACATTGGAAACCAAGATAAAAGAACGCTTAAAATAGGGTGCATGGCTCTGTCAGCCGGTTCTGCAATAATCTTAACTCCAGACTTATTTAACTTATCAACTAAATCTGGGTAATCGGGTGAATAGGTTGAAAATGATCTGCCATCATCAAAAAAACCCTGAACATTATTGCCTATAATTTTAACTTCAGAAATATTGCCATTTTCAGTTGCAATTAGAAAATCTGAAAATGATATTTCAGATGTCTTATTTGAAGATGAATTACTCTGAAATAAATTAAAAAGAGCGATTAGGAGTAATCCTATAACTATCCAAAGAATAATGTTTTTGCTAAAATTTTTCATTAATTTACATATTACATAGGAATTAAAATAAAAAACACAATACTTTTGATTTAATTTTCTGAAAATTCAAGTAAATCTCTATTTTTTCTTATTATAATACCACTTAAATTAAATGTCTTAAAACTTGATTTCTCTAATTCTTTAGTGAATAACCTAATCTTTGAAATCTTGGTTTTATTTTTTTCATAAGCAAAAAAACCTAAAATAAGTTGAATGTGTTTTTCTAATATTAAATTATCATTCTCAATTAAATCATTAAGTTTAATTATACAAAATTTGTTCCTAATAACTACCACGCTATTTATAAGAGTTTCTAAAATCATTTTTTTATAATAAGGCATCTGATTTTTAATATTAGCAAAATCTGAAACAATTTCTTTTCTATAATTCGTGTTGCTTAAAAAATTTCTGACTTTCACTCTTGTATAAATCAAATCAGAATTGGATGGGTCATCTAAGTAATTTATAAAATTGTTCTTATTAAAATCTAATATTGATTTTTTTGGAATATTTATAAATGGTCTATAGAAATTAATTTTGTTTATAATTTTTGACTCACTCATTGCTCTTAGACCCTCAAAATTACTACCTTGTATAAATCTTATTAAATATGTCTCTAAATTATCATCTAAATGATGACCTAAAAATAAATGTAGTATATTGTTTTTTTTACAATAGTTCATCAATCCATCAAATCTGTTGTTTCTCGCTTCAGACATGTTCTTTTTTTTAACAGACTGTTTTTTAGCTTTTAATATAATTGAATTAATTTTTAATTTTTTTAGTATTTTTTTTGTTTCTAATGCCTCTTGATATGAGTTTTCTCTAATTTTATGATCAAAAATTAAAGCTGTTGTTTTACCTTTTTTTTTAGCTGTCCATTTTTTTGTAAGATAAACTAAAGCCATACTGTCTGGTCCTCCAGATACTGCTACTGCAACATGTGGTTTATTTTCAAAGAAGCCCATTTTATCCAGTTTTGAGAAAAAAAAATTTTTATCTAATTTCATGAATTAGAATTTTCACAATCAAGCTTTTGTGAAATCTTCTCTGGGTCTTTTGAAAACTTATTATTTTTGAAATTTTTATTCAGTATTAACAAAGTTTTACATGCTTCTGAATTTTTATTCATTTCAATTAACGATTTGGATAATTCATAATACATTTCTGGAGTTTTAATACTTTTAGGAAACTTCTGAACTCCTTCACCAAATATAATAGCTGCTTTTCTGTAATTAGTTTCAAACAAATAAATTTTTCCTAACCAGAAGTGTGCAGAACCTGCAAGTTGATTGTTGGGATAATCGTTTATAAAATTTTCTAGTGTTTTTTTAGACTCTTCATAATCTTTCTTCATCATTAGATCCAATGCAAGCTGTAGTTTTTCTTCAGCGGACAATTTTATGGTTTCTTTTTCTTCTGTTGTTTGATTGTTTTGATTAATTGATGTGCTTTCTTCTATTCCAGATGTATTTTCATTTTTTGAATCAGATATTACAAGTGTACCTAAAGTATTATCCTGTTCAATTTCAGATGTATCTAAAGTTTTTTGTTCTAATGAATTTGGTAAATTACTAACTTCAGTCTTCAAATTTAAATTATTAATTTTGTCATTAAAGTTATTTTCAATTGAGGTAAGATTTTGAGAAAGATCATCAATTTTAAACAAAATTTCCTCAAATTGTAGAGTAAGGTTTTTAATATCTTTTTCTAAATCATATATTCTTATGTCGATTGAAGTAAATCTCTCAATATCATCATTTTCACTAGGCAAATTAATATTATTTCCTTCAAAAGATTTATTAAACACAGCTCTATTTAGATCTTTAATTTCTTGAGTTATTCTATCCATTTGTTGTTTAAGGGTTAAAGAATCCTCAGCATAAGCTTTAGCTATATTTAATGAAAATAAAAAAATTACAAAAAAAACAATTATTTTTTTCATATCTATAAAATAAATTATATTTAGACAAAAATAAGGCGCTATTACTTAATAGCGCCGTAAAAGATAAAAAATTTAGTTAACTATAGTTACTGATCTTCGATTTTGCGCCCAGGCACCATCATTTGATCCTACTACTGCTGGTCTTTCCTTACCGTATGAAATAGTAGAAAGTCTATCTGATGATATGCCTAAACTTAAAAGATAATTTTTAACTGCTTGTGCTCTTTTTTCACCCAAAGCCAGGTTATATTCTCTTGTTCCACGCTCATCACAATGTCCTTCAATAATGACAGAAACATTAGAGTATTGTTTTAACCAAGCAACTTGGTCCTGAAGAAGCTCTTGAGCATCAGAGTCAAGTTCAAAACTATCATAATCAAAGAAAACTCTATCTCCAACATTTACTATTAGATCTTCTTGTGAACCTGGTTCAATTGATGCTGTTTCAGAACCTGAACTGCTTGAGTCTGAAGAAACATCTGAAGATGATGAAGTTGTACCAGATCCAGAAGAGTCTGCAGTATCTTTAGGTGTTGTTGAACATGCTGCTACAAAAAACACCAATAGAAACGTTGATAAAATTTTCAAAAACATAAAAACTCCCTAAAATAAACTTAATTAAATCTGCTCACTAATTAACACTTTTTTAATTAATTCATATATTTTTTTGTATTTATTAGAGTTTTTTTAGTATTTTTGCCGTCAGTTTAATGCATTAATGGTGACCAAGCAGGGTCTGAACCCCCAAGAGGTGTAATTATTTTTCTTTCATTGTATCCAGTAAGATCAATTGAGTACAAACTAGAGTCACCCCCAGTGCCATCTGATGAAGTTCTTTCTTCTTTAAAATACATTAAATATCGTCCATTTGGTGACCATGTAGGCCCCTCAACATGAAAAGATTTTGCTATCATTCTCTCATTAGAACCATCGATTTCCATAACGCCTATGTAAAACTGTCCACCCTCTTGTTTTGTAAATGCAATCATATCACCTCTTGGAGACCAAACAGGTGTGTAGTAGCTACCAGCTTCTCGACTTATTCTCTTTAAATTATTTCCATTAGCATCAATGATATATATGTGCCTTCTTCCAGTCCTATCTGAATTAAAGACAATTTTTTTACCATCTGGCGAAAAACTTCCTGAAACATCAATTGATGAATTATCTGTTAATCTTTTTGTAGTTCTAGTTTGTAAATCCAATATATATATTTCAGCATTACCTACATTAGGATCTGAATAAGACATTACAATTTGCTTTCCATCAGGTGAAAATCTAGGAGCAAAAGTCATGCCTGGAAATTCACCAACTATTTCTTGTTCACCTGTTTCTATATCAAAAATAAAAACTCTTGGACTATTTGCTTTAACGTAAGACATGTAAGTAATTTTTTGTGAGTTGGGAGAAAATCTTGGAGTTAAAACTAAATATGAACCATCTGTTAAAAAACGATGATTAGCTTGATCTTGATCCATTATTGCTAATCTTTTTTGTCTGTTTTCTTTTGGTCCAGTTTCAGCAACATAAACAATTCTAGTATCAAAAAAACCTCCTTCACCGGTTATTCTTTGAAAAATTGCATCTGATATAATGTGAGCTACTCTTCTCCAATTATTTTTACTCGTTTCATATTTTTTCCCAACAATCTGTTTTTGAGCAAAAACATCAAATAGTCTAAATTCAATTGATATATTATTATTTTTTGTCTCAATTTTTCCAGCAACCAAGTGCTGAGCTTTAATTACTTTCCAATCTTCAAATCTTGGTTGATTAGATAAAGACTCAGAAGATTGAATAAATGCTTTTTGATCAATAGGAATAAATAATCCAGATCTCTCAAGATTGTCTGAAATTACCATTGAGATATTTTTTCCAAGTTTTTGAAGAGAATTGTTTGAAGAGAATAAATTTGTCACTGCTATGGGAGTGGGTTTAACAGTACCTTGATTTAAAGTTAATTCTAAAGCATTAGCTTTAAAATAAATTAAGGTGAAAATAATTGTAAGAAAATATTTCATTTAATTAGTTAATTAATTTTTTATCCAGCTATAATCAATTGTTATTTTCAAATCTTTCCATGATTCATATTTATTAAGAGGCAACTTTAATCTAGAACACAATGGATTGTACAAAGTAGCTACTGCACTCTCCGTTATTGCCTCATAATAAGGATTACTTTTACTTATATTTGTGGCAACAATTTGTACAGTATCTTTCTTAACATTAGCTTGCCTATCAATTTTTGCACTAATTTTGACCATTTCATCACCAATAATCTGAGTTCCAGCCCTTGGATTAAAACAACTTCTTAATTGCTGGAGTACTACATCCATTTCAGAAATAGATACCTCAGAATTTGATTCTAAGTTTTTATCATTTTTAATGTTTTTATTTTTATCCTCTTCATTTTTGTCAAAAGAACTAGATATATCCTCATTCCTTAGGTCTTTTAACATTGTTGCAAGACTAAAATCAGGTTCAGGTTTTTCTATTGGAACTGGTTTGGTTATTTGTTCTTTTTTGATATCAGGTTTTTCTATTGGTTTTACCTGTTTTTCTAATTGAAGATCACTTTCACTTTTAATGTCAGTACTTTGAGTTTTTTTTGGTTTTAATTTTGGTTTAATTTTATCTTCTTTTAGAGTTTCAATTTTATCTATCGGAACTTTTTTTTCTTCTATGTTTTTATTAATATCTATCTCTTTAATTTTTGTTTTTTTAGATTCAGGTTTTTTTATATCAAAATTATTGTCAAAATTTTTTTGATTGATTTTTTTTTCAGATTCTAAAATTTCAATATTGTTTTTTTTTATTTTAGGTTTTGTATCTATTTTATTTTTTTGTATTTCTGTATTTTCAGAAGAATTAAATTTTTTTTGCTCAACTTTATTATTTTTTTGATCATTTGTTTTAATCTCATTGTCTTTATTTTTTAATGACGTTACATCTGACACATTTAATATTTCAATAGGTATAACATTAGGAACAAATATTTTTTTTGGTTTGAAAAAATCAGGCAAACCAATAGCAAAGAGCAAAATCAACAAATGAAGCAATAAAGAAAAATATAAACCGAGATGACTGGGCTTTATAGTTTCAAAAAATTCAAAAGTTTTCAAATAAATTGATTGCATACTTAAAAATTAGTTTGTTGATGGATTTTCAGTTACTAATGCTACTTTAATATATCCAGCAGAATTAACTAACGACATTATCTCCATAATTCTTCCATAAGCAACAACTCTATCTCCTCTAACGTATATTCTTGCCTCTTTATTTAATTCTGTAATTGCATTTAATCTTGGAATTAGATTCTCAATCTCTACTTTTGACTCACCTAAATATAATTCACCTCCAATTTTAACGGTAATTTCAAGAGGATCTTTCTGATCTGTAAGAGCAGATGCTTTAACTTTAGGTAAATCGACAGGTATTCCAACTGTTAGCAATGGAGCTGTAACCATAAAGACAATAAGTAAAACCAACATTACATCGACAAATGGAGTAACATTAATTTCACTCATTTGAGAGTATCTTTTCTTTCTTCCAGAATTATTGTTTAAATTTATCAAATTATTTTTTCTCTAACTGTCTAAAAAAAATTGTTGTAAATTCATCCATAAAAGTCTCAAGAGATACAAAATACTTTGATAAATCGCTTGATATTTTGTTGTAAGCAACAACTGCTGGAATAGCTACAAAAAGTCCTAATGCAGTTGCAAACAATGCCTCAGCAATTCCAGGTGCGACAACCGATAAATTTGTATTTTGAGCAACAGCAATAGACTTAAAACTATTCATAATTCCCCATACTGTCCCAAATAATCCAATAAATGGTGCTGTTGAACCTGATGTAGCAAGGAAAGTAAGATTTTTTTCAATGATCTCACTTTCTTTATTGAAAACAACAACCATTGATCTTTGCATTCTATCTTTCAATGAAGATATATTAGTATTTATTGATGCGTCTGATGCTATTTTACTTTTTTTCCACTCAGAAATTGCTGCACAAAATATTTTAGATTTAGGGTCAAGTTGGTTAAAATTAAGAGTTTCATATAAATCTTCAAATGAATTACCTGACCAAAAAATTTCTTCAAATTCTTTTTCCATTTGCTTTAATTGTCTTAACCTTAAAATTTTAGCTACAATAATACTCCATGAATAAATTGATGCTAAAATTAAAATAATTATTACTGATTTAACAACTAAATCCGCACTCATAAAAAGAGCAAACATAGAAAAATCAATATTTTCTGAAGTGAGATTACCAGTTGTATTTATATCAGCCATTATTCACTACCTTTTATTTTTTTTAAATCATCGCTATGAACCATAATCCAAAAACCAGGTCTGTTTTTTTCACATAAAGCAATTACTGGTGTTTTCCCCTCATCTTTAGCTAGTTTAGCCGTATCATCCCAAAGAGAAACTGCAGTATGCTTTGCTCTTAATTTACACTCTATGAATAATTGTTCATGAATTACATCGGCTCGAGTTACTTTTCCATTTCCTCCACTTAAAGGAGTTCTTTTGCCATTAAAATAGTTTGCAACATCCCTCTCTCTTTTTTTCCAAGCTTTATCAGGCATTTTTTTTCCTTTCTTTATGTAGTTAATGAAGCTAGCACTTCATCACTTACATCAAAATTTGATGAAACAGCTTGCACATCTTCATTTTCCTCTAAAGTATTTAAAAGTTTAAATAGCGAATCTGCTTTTTCTTTTGAAACACTTATTTCATTTCCACTTTTCCATATAAGTCCAGTAAATTTAGTTTGTTCAAATTTATTAATTATTTTTTCATTTAATTCATGTAGGATTTTTTGATCACAATAAATACTATATTCATCTTCAATAAGTTCATAATCCTCTGAACCATTTTCAACAATAAAATCAAAAAGATCATTTTCATTTATATTATTTGCATTAAGTGTGATTATTCCTAATCTTTTAAATGCAAAACTAACACTACCTGTTTCTCCTAAGTTACCACCATATTTACTAAAAGTTGATCTTACTTCTGCGGCAGTTCTATTCTTGTTATTAGTTAAAGCTTCTACAATAATTGCTACTCCTTCAGGTCCATAACCTTCATAACGAACTTCTTCATAATTAGAGTCTGGATCATTTCCTTCCCCTTTTTTTATTGCCCTATCTATATTATCTTTAGGCATATTTAGCGATTTTGCAGATCCTATAGCAGATCTTAATCTAATATTTTTATCTGGATCAGGCCCACCCTCTTTAACTGCAACTGAAATCTCTCTTCCTAATCTAGAAAAGATTTTAGCCCTTTTTTTATCTTGAGCACCTTTCCTGTGCATTATATTTTTGAACTTCGAATGGCCTGCCATATCTTACTATAAATATTCTGTTCGTTATTAGTAAAGTATTTAAATAAAAGAATATTATGGCTAATATGTGTAATTTGTTAAATTTGGAACGGTTTGATTTGTATCGATAATCCACTTATATCGTCAGTTTCAATAAAAGAACCACAAATTGTCACATCTCCATCTGCTGGAACAAATCTACCTTCTGGTCTGTATCCTTTTGTAAAACCGTGTATTGGGATTGATTTATCCATACCTATAACCGAATTATAAGCTCCAGTCATACCAACATCGGTCTGATAAGCAGTACCAGACTCTAGAATCCTTGAATCCGATGTTGGTATATGTGTATGAGTACCTAAAATAGCAGAGACTTTTCCATCAAATACATGTGCAAAAGCATTTTTTTCTGAAGTGGCTTCACCATGCATATCAAAAAGAATGGCATTACAAGTTTTACCTAATATATTTTTTTTTAAGAAAATTTGAGTAATACTAAAAGGATCATCAAGTGAAATACCCATAAATAACCTAAGCATTATCTGGCATATTATTATTTTTCTACCATCATGGATATTGAGTTCAAAAAATCCTCTTCCTGGAACACCGCTTGGATAATTTAATGCCCTAATTATTTTTGGACATTCCTCAATATAAGATAACATTTCTTTTTGATCCCATGCATGATTTCCAAGTGTAAGAACATCTATACCAGACTCAAATAATTGATTAGCTATTTTTTTTGTTAAACCGTAACCTGATGCTGCATTTTCAGCATTGGCAATAATAACATCAGTTTGAAACATATCTTTTAATTCAGGAATTTTTTTAATCAAATGCTCTCTCGCTTTTTTTCCAACAATATCCCCTATGAATATAATTTTCATATAAATGTATATAATTCCTTTTCTGTTAAAACAAAATCTAATTTGTGGTCAAATTTTTCTATAGGTATTTTAACTTGTTTTTGATCATCAAAAGCATAGCCAACTGAATAAAATTTGTGATTTTCACTAACTAATTTTGACAGAGTTTTATCATAGTACCCTCCCCCATAACCAATTCTATAACCATTCAAATCAAAACCTAAACATGGAACAAAAAATAATTCTGGTTTTATCTCATCACTTAAATGATTGGGTTCGGGAATATTAAATTTACCCATTCTTAATTTAAAGTTTTTTTCATATTTTTTAAAGACTAAAAAATCTTTATTTTTTTTTATACAAGGCAACAGTAAATTTTTTTCTAAATTTAAAATATGATTATTTAATTCTTTAGTTTCAATTTCTGATTTTATTGAAATAAAACTCGCTATATTGTAAATTTTTTCAAAATCTATTTTTTTTCTTAAAATATTAAAAATTTTATAATTAAAAGATTTTACAGATTCCTTTTTTATTATATCCCTTTTTTTGGTTAAAATTTTTCTTAATTTAAATTTTTCTCTAACTAAATCATTCATTTTTATATTTAATTAAGTTTTCTTTAATTTTAATTAACTCATTATTTAACTCCTCTAAATGTTTTTCACTTAAAGATAACTCTTCTTTTAATTTATCAATTTTTGTTTCTAATTGTTTTTCTTTATTAGTTTGAACAGGTAAATTATTTTTTTTATATTCTATTTTTTTTTTCAAATCATTAATAGAATCTTGGAGTTCCAAGCTAATTAATGAAGCAATTTTGATATCACTTACTTTTCCATGAAGATTCGAGTATTTTCTCCAATTATCATTTAAAATTTCTATCGCCTTAATAAGTCTATCTTTTTCATTTTCTTTATAAGAAAGATTAACCTTGTTATTGAATATCATTACTTCAAGACTAGGCATCTTTATCACTATCATGATATATTTTCTCTAAATCTTCAATACTTTCACTTATTACTTTTTTTAATTTAGAGATTTCTGTATTTAATTCTTGGATTTTATTCATATAAATTGTTTTATTATTAATTTTAGATGTAAGTTCTCTAATCTCATGGATATTCTGTTTTATTTCAGCAATCCTATCATTTATTTTCATAATTTTTTTATAATTAGATTATTGTAAAATGTCACTTTATTGCTTTTTAATATTAGTGTAAAAACACTTAAACTACTGAGGAAAATTGAGCAAATACGAAAAATCAACTGAGGAAATAACACAATTGGCGAATTGTATACGATTTTTGGCCATAGATGCAGTTCAAGCAGCCAATTCAGGACATCCTGGTATGCCTATGGGGATGGCAGATATTGCTACAGTTTTGTTCAAAGATCACATGAAGTATGATCCGTCAAATCCAAATTGGATAGATAGAGATAGATTTATATTATCAAACGGTCATGGCTCAATGCTCTTATATGCTTGCCTATATTTAACTGGATATGAAGATATAAATCTTGAAGATATAAAAAATTTTAGAAAATTAAAATCACCAACAGCTGGTCATCCAGAATTTGGCGATTTAGCTGGTATTGAGACAACAACAGGACCTTTGGGACAGGGTCTTGCAAATGCTGTAGGACTAGCAATAGCAGAAAAAAAACTATCATCAAACTTTGGGAAGGAATTTATAAACCATTACACATATGTATTCGCTGGTGATGGATGTTTAATGGAGGGTTTAAGCCATGAAGCTTGTAGTTTAGCTGGTCATTTAAAGTTAAATAAATTAATAGTTTTCTTTGATGACAACTCAATTTCAATTGATGGACCAACAAATTTAAGTTGCTCTGATAATACTCAAAAACGTTTTGAGTCATATAATTGGAATGTTATAAAAATTGATGGTCATAACCATAATCAAATTTATGAAGCAATTGATAAAGCCAAAAAATCCGATAAACCTTCATTAATTTGTTGCAAAACTAAAATTGGCTTTGGGTCTCCAAATAAAGAGTCAAAATCATCCTCACATGGTTCACCTTTGGGAGAAGATGAAGTAAAACTTACAAGAAAAAACTTAAATTGGGAGTATGATGAATTTTTTATACCTCAAGAATTACTATCAAAATGGAGGAGTTTTTCTAATAGATGTAAGGAAATAAAAATAAACTGGGACAGTGCTAATAAAAAATTATTATTATCAGATAAATATAAAAAAAATTTTGATTTTAAATTAGATGAAAAAACCAGAACTGAGATATATAATTTCAAATTACAATATTCTAATGATGACTCAACATATGCTACAAGAAAGGCAAGTGAAAAATCACTTGAATTATTAAATCAAAATATTAGTAATTTTATTGGAGGTTCTGCAGATTTATCAGGTTCTAATAACACTAAAACAAAATCGATGGACGTAATTACTTCTAAAAATTTTCAAGGTAGCTATATATATTATGGAGTAAGAGAGCATGGTATGGCTGGTATAATGAATGGACTGGCGCTTCATGGAGGTATTAGACCATATGGAGGAACATTTTTAGTATTTTCTGATTATTGCAGACCTTCAATAAGATTATCAGCATTAATGAAATTACCAGTTGTATATATAATGACTCATGACTCAATTGGTTTGGGCGAGGATGGACCAACTCATCAGCCAGTTGAACATTTAGCTTCATTAAGGGCTATTCCAAATTTAAATGTTATAAGGCCTTGTGATATTATTGAAACAATTGAAGCTTGGGAAATAGCTCTTGACTCTCAATGTCCAACAATATTAGCACTTACAAGGCAAAATTTGCCAATTAATAAAAGAGAGTCTTATAATAAAAATTTAGTTTCAAAAGGTGCATATTTGGTTAAAGATTTTGCTTCTTACGATGCTTCAGTGTTTGCATCTGGTTCGGAAGTAGAAATAGCTTTAGAAACATCAAATCAACTTGAAAAAAATAATATTAATTTAAGAGTTGTCTCTTTTCCTTCAATTGAACTTTTTGAAAATCAGGATGAAAATTATAAAAAGATTATCTTAGGTGAAAAACCAATTTTCGCTATAGAAGCTGGTGTAATTAATGGTTGGGAAAAATATGTTAATAAAAATAATTTCATTGGTATGAAAACTTTTGGAGCAAGTGGACCTTATAAGGATGTTTATGAATACTTTGGAATTACAGCTAAAAATGCTTGTTCTAAAATTAAGGCAAATTTAGGATTGTAGTTTATTTAGGAGGTGGAATGAGAGTAGCTATTAATGGTTTTGGAAGAATTGGCAAATTAGTTTTTAGAGCCTTTTTAGAAAATAAGCCAAAGGGGGTTGATGTTGTAGCAATTAATGAATTAGGGAGTATTGACGCAAGTATTCATTTATTAAATTATGATAGTATCCACGGTAACTTGCCAATAGATTTTTCAATTAAAAAAAATTCTATAAAATATAATAATAAAACTACCAAATTTTTTTGTGAAAAGGACCCTTCTCATCTTCCTTGGAAAGATTTAAAAATTGATGTTGTTTTAGAATGTAGTGGAATATTTACTTCTAAAGAAAAAGCTAATGCTCACATTACGGCTGGAGCAAAAAAAGTAATTATTTCTGCGCCTGGAACCAATGTAGATGCAACTATTGTGCAAGGGGTAAATAATCATATCCTTAATAAAAAACACACAATTATATCTAATGGATCTTGCACAACTAATTGTTTGGCGCCTGTAGCGATGGTTTTGGATTCTGGTATTGGTATTGAAAATGGATTTATGACAACTATTCATAGTTATACTGGAGATCAAAGAACAGTTGATCAAACACATAGTGATCTTAGAAGATCACGAGGAGCAGCGATTTCAATGATACCAACCTCAACAGGTGCAGCTAAAGCACTTAGTTTAGTTCTGCCAAAATTGAAAGGTAAACTTGATGGAACTGCTATAAGAGTACCAACTCCAAATGTATCTTTAATTGATTTTACTTTTTACTCTAAGAAAAAAACTTCAATTGAAAAAATTAATCAATTAATTATAAAAGCATCTAAAACTAGAAGTTTAAGGGGAATTTTAACAACAAATAAACTGCCATTAGTATCAATTGATTTCAATCATAATTCAAGCAGTTCAGTTTTTGATTTAACTCAAACTCAAGTTATCAATGAAAGATTTTGCAGGGTTCTATCTTGGTACGATAATGAATGGGGTTTTTCAAATAGAATGATAGATACAATGCTTGATTTAAAAAAAATATTATAGGTGAAAAAGCCAATATCAGTTTTAACCATTGATACAATTCATCAAGCTAGGGAAATAATATCTATATCAAAAAAAAATGGAATAATTCCTACTCTTCATATTAAAAATTATATAATAAAAGGATTTGGTTTAGAGTTTATTTACACATTCAAGAAAATGCTTCAACTAAAATATGGAAAATCAAGCTTTAAATTATATATAGACTCTGGAAACGACTATGGGTTAAGTATAGATTTAGCAAATAATAAAATAGACTATATTAAGCTAAGAGCAAATAAATTAATCCTTAATAAAATTAAAAGTATTACAAATAAAAATAGAGTTTTATTAAATCCAAATTCTAATATAGTAGATTTTAGAAAAATAAAAAATATCAAATCAAAATTATCAAAGATCTATGAGGAAATTAAATGAAAATTGATGGAAACCAAATCAAAGTTGGAAATATACTAGAAATTAATTCAAAATTATGGAGAGTGTTGAAAACTCAGCATACACAACCCGGTAAGGGTGGAGCATATTTACAAGCAGAAATGAAAGAAATTCGGAATGGAACTAAGATGAATGAGAGATTTAGATCTGCGGAGAGCGTCGAAAGAGCTATATTAGATGAAAAAATATGTCAATTTTTATACACTCAAAATAATAAATATATTTTTATGGACAACTCCACTTATGAGCAAATTGAAATAGGCGAAGACATAATCAATAATGAACAGTCTAAATTCTTAATAGAAAATGATAATGTAAATCTTCAGTTATATGATGGAATGGTTGTTGGAATAGAATTACCAGATAATGTAACTCTTAAGGTTATTGAAACAGAAGCAGTAGTAAAAGGACAAACTGCTACTTCGTCTTACAAACCAGCTTTATTAACTGGTGGAATTAAAACCTCAGTTCCTCCTTTTATTTCAGTTGATGATGAAGTAGTAATCAGCACTGCTGACTCCACTTATATTGAAAAATCAAAAAAATAAATGATACCAGCTACGATAAATATTTTTGAAAAAGCTGCACGAAAAGCTGGTAAGCTATTAGTACGTGATTTTGGTGAAATTGAAAATCTACAGATTCAATCAAAAAATATTGGTGATTTCGTTACAAGCGCTGATTTAAAAGTTGAAAACTCACTTTTAGAAACACTTAGATATTATTATCCAAATGTAAATTTTTTGACTGAAGAGTCAGGATTTATTAAAGGTGAGGGAGAAACGATAGTTATTGACCCAATTGATGGTACTTCTAATTTTATTCATGGAATTCCTCTAGTAAGTATTGTGATTGCAAAAATTTTAAATAATGAAATTACAGATGGAGTTATATTTAACCCTATTCTTAATGAATTTTATTGGGCTTCACTTGGAAAAGGAGCCTGGTGCAATAACAAAAGAATTAGAGTCTCAAAAAGAAATGATTTACAAAATTGTTTAATTGGTGGGGGTATACCTTTTGGAGATAAAATTTATAGAGATTACTATAAAGAATTAGATAGTATTTCAAAAAATACTGCAGGAGTAAGAAGATTGGGATCTGCTGCTCTCGATTTAGCTTATGTAGCATCTGGCAAGATTGATGGTTTTTGGGAGAGAGATCTAAATTTATGGGATATCTGTTCAGGTGTTTTAATTGTCAAAGAAGCTGGAGGAAGAGTCTCTCAGCCAGATGGAAATAAATGGTCAAATGAATCAAGAGACATATTAGCTTCTAATACTTTAATTCATGATAAATTAGCTAAAAATCTAACTTTACTTTAATAAAAGATAAACTATAAGCCTTCAATTATGAAAAAAAAATTACACCCTGATTATCATGACATTAATGTTGTAATGACTGATGGTTCTTCCTTTAAAACAAGGTCTACTTGGGGAAAAGAAAATGACACTCTAAAATTAGAGATTGATCCAAAATCACATCCAGCATGGACTGGTGGTAAAGCCAATCTCAATGAATCGGAGGGACAGGTAGCTAGATTTCAAAAGAGATTTAAAGGTATTAAAATTAGTAAATAATTAAGAAAAAAACTTCTCAGCATCCTCAATAGTCTTTTTTTTATTATTAATTTCATCTTTTGTTCTAGATATTTCTTTTTCCAGTTCACAAATATATTCCTTTAATTCTTCTATACTTAAATCTTCTAAATTAAGCTCCTCAAAACTTCTTTTTTTTTCATCAATTTCCAAATAATCTGACATATTTAATAATTTTATATAAATTTATGCTAATATATCTATAAGAGTTTTTTTATTAAAGGATTTAATATGAAATTACCGTTAATGCCTAAAGCGACCGCAATATGGTTAATAGATAACACTTCCCTTACTTTTACTCAAATTTCTGAATTTTGTGGACTTCATGAATTAGAAGTTCAAGGTATAGCAGATGGTGAAGTTGCCGTTGGAATGAGAGGATATGATCCAATTGATAATAACCAACTTACAAAAGATGAAATTATTAGATGTGAAAACAACTCAGATGCAAGATTAGAACTAATTACATCAAAAGTAATTGATAACCTACCTCCCAGAAAAAAAGATACAAAATACACACCTCTTTCTTTGAGGCAGGAAAAACCCTATGCAATTTTATGGTTAATAAAAAGATATCCTTCTGAACTAAGTAGCTCGCAAATTGCAAGATTAACAGGTTCAACTAAAAATACAGTGGATGCAATAAGAAATGGTACTTATAGGGAAGCAGTTTTAGAAGCAAAAAGTCCAATGGACACTGGTTTATGTTCATATCAAGATTTGGAGAAAGCATTAAACAGATCAAGAAATAAAAAAGAAAAGCTTGAAAATACTAATTCAGCTTAATTTTTTTTAAAACATAATTTAAATAATATATCATTAAAGCGATCCAAAATATTATCATTGATATAAAAAATATATAAAATTGATTTATTTTAATTAAACCAAGAGGGCTTCCAGAATAATAAGTTAGTGGACCTAATATCGCTGATAAAATTATTGCTATTAATTTATATCGGGATAAAAATACAAAAACTTTATCAAACAAAGTAGCGAAACTGAGCCATAAAATTACCATCCAAATTGGCAAATAACCTAAACTAAAGGATGTTTTAAATTCATATACATTTAAATATATTAATACAGTATCAAAAAAATAACCTGGAATTGAAATTAGTAAAAGTATATTAAAATACCTTTTTTTATTATCACTATAAATGAAATATAATAATAAAAATATTATTCCAAATACTAAACCCGGAATAAAGCTATTAAATAATAGCTCACCAAAAATGCATAATAACCATGTTAATTGATAGCCACTAAGTGTTAAAAAAAATTTTGTTTTACTCATCTATTAATTAGAAAATGAGAAACATCAGTAGACTTAGAGAGAAAGCCAGTTTCACAATAAGAAAGATAATATTCCCACTTTCTTTTAAACCTAACATTGAACCCTAATTGAGCTAATTCTCCCCATGAATTTTGAAATTGTTGATTCCAAAGATTAAGAGTTTTGGCGTATGATAAACCAAAACTTTTAATCTCTTTAAATTCAAGTCCAACTTTGTAATTGATTTCTTCAAGGTTTTTTTTTGTTGGAAGCATGCCGCCTGGAAAAATATATTGCTGTATAAAATCAGGTTGTCGATGATAATTAATTGCTCTTTGATCATCAATAGTGATTATTTGTAAAACTGCTTTACCGGAGTCACTCAGAGATTTTTTTACAATACTAAAATACTTTTCCCAATATTTTTTTCCAACAGCTTCAAACATTTCTATTGACGCTATGTTTGAATATTTATTATCAATATCTCTATAATCACTATACTTAATTGTTACCTTTTCTCCTAAACCCTCTTGTTGAATTTTATTTGATGCATATTCA
>CETH01025173.1_pt1 | contig 18800 bp, 20 predicted proteins | sample 361461 | NCBI WGS metagenome assembly CETH01 (sample SAMEA2622695, study PRJEB7988) | marine metagenome | isolation source: saline water (ENVO:00002010), including
CCGATATTGGCTTAGCATCGAAATCCCATAACCAATTTGGCATGTTATTTGGCTTATCTCCAATGACCTCTACGTCTATGCCACCAATCTTGGCAGCAATAATGCACTTCCACACCCTAGGGTTTGGAAGATAGGAAAATATCCTTATCTCACTCAAAGTCTATTGCGTCTCTATGGCTTTTTTGAAAGCAGGTCTGCTTTCTAATTTCTCTACATAAGCTTTTATATTACTCATTTCGTCGGAGACACACCCCAATCGATTACTCATGAAACAAGAATGACCAAGCATAATGTCAGCACCTGAAAAATCACCTATCAGGTAGTCTTTGCCTTCTAAATTTTCATTAACAGGTTTAAGGGCATTAGTTAGAAGTCTTTGTGCTTGACCCAAAACTGTTTCATCTCGTCTTTCAGGTGGAAGAATCACAGTGTGAACAACTATAGTGTTCATAGGTGGCATTACCATTCCCTCACAATAGTGAAACCATTGTAGGTATTTTGCAAAATGTTCGGAGTCTACAGAGGGTTTTAATCCTCCATTTTTGTGTTTCTCCAAAATATAGTCAGTAATTGCTCCTGATTCCCAGATTTGTGTATCCCCGTCTTCTAACACTGGTACTCTTCCTAATGGATGTCTTGCTCTATGTTCATCAGATTTTAGATCAGTGGGGCTAAATGCCATTTTATTAAGCTCATAAGGTAATTCTAGTTCTTCAAGCAACCAAAGAATCCGTCCGGCTCTTGAATTTGGCGCAAAATGTAGCTTCAACATAAGTTTCTCCTTTTGTGAACAATCATTATAAGCATAAAATTTAGAGTGAGAAATCTTAAGGACTTCCAATTGAGGAGATAATTTCAAGAGCTTTTTCTGATTTATCGTTCGGCACAAAGATATGATCATGGAAATACCCTGCAAAGACATTTGCGGGTATATCGTGCTTTAATAATTCACTCGACAAAGTTGCTATTAATCCACTACTCTCGAGGCTAGAGTGAACACCTAAAGAAATACATTTAAAGACAGCATCATAGTGGATAGAATTTTTATCAGCTATGTCTTTTGCAACTACCAGAGTAGAGCCCTCATTTTCAATAAACATCGCTATAGGATTTAAAGAATTGATCAAACTATTAATAGGTTCTTTGGAAGTCATAAAAATAAAAGACTCGTTTACCAAATAGGGATCAATATTATTTAGAATATCTTGTAAATCCTTTTTGGCAGGCATTTCTAGTGGCAAGCAATATTATATTTCTTCAATCTATAATAATTATAAGGTAATGGTGTAATGAAACCTGCTATCAACATAAGAGGTACAACCCACAGGACTAAAACTCCCCCTGCAAAGACTACATCCACGGTATTCATAGCAACTTCCATTGATATCATAGATATTAAGGACATTCCTGTAGCGGTATTAAATGCTTCCTTTAAGTTCATTTGTTGGGATAGAACTATTGTCTCAAGAATTATTGAAGTTATTAGACCATTAATAATCGCCAAAATCATAATACCCATCATAGGGAAAGGTATTTCATTTAATTGAAAGAATAGAATTGTTCCAAAATCTCCAATCGAGCAACCCAACAAACACCAAAGTGTATTTTTTGATGAACGCTTCCATGTATGACGACAAGTCCAAGATATGCTTATTTCTGATGTATTATTAATCTGCGAATCATTCATTATTTTCCTTTTTGGTTGTAGCGAAAGCCTCTAAAGCGATTTCTCTTGAGACCTTCAGATCAACTATAGGCTCTGGGTAATCCTTACCAAGTTCAATTCCTGCAGATTCGAGAACTTCTTCAGGAGCTTCCCAAGGACTAAATAAATATTTATTTGGTAGATCTTTTAATTCGGGAATATATTTTTTTGTATATTCTCCTTCTGAATCGAATTTCAAACCCTGAGTTATAGGATTAAAGATCCTAAAATAAGGAGCTGCATCAGCACCAGAACCGGCTACCCACTGCCAACTGGCGCTATTGCTGGCGAGATCGGCGTCTACTAAACAATCCCAAAACCATTTTTCACCTTCCCTCCAGTCAATAAGTAAATTCTTCACCAAAAATGATCCTACTATCATTCTCAATCTGTTATGCATATATCCCGTCTGCCAAAGCTCCCTCATTCCTGCATCTACTATTGGGTATCCTGTCTGTCCCCTTTGCCAAAGTTGCAAGAGCTCATTATTTTTTTTCCATGGGAAAATATCAAATTTCTTTTGAAAATTAGTATCTGGTAGATCAGGAAAATGATAAAGAAGATAATAAGAAAATTCTCGCCATCCCAACTCGCTGTGAAAATGTGCCAAACTCTTTTCTATACCTTTTACTGTTTCTTTTGTTTTTGCCCTGTACCAAACTTCATTTGGAGATATCTCTCCGAAATGCAAATGCGGTGAAAGTCTTGAAACAAATTTTTGAGAAGGAAAATTACGACCTTCTTTATAGTTTAATAAGCCATTATCAAGAAATATATCAAGACTGTCTTCAGCTCCTTTTTCGCCAGGTTTCCATTCACTTTCAAAGCCTTTATACCAATCTATCTCAGGTATCAGATTAAGGCTCTCTAAATCAGATGACTCAATGAAATCTGTATATAAATTATCAATTTCATAGTCTTGTGTGGGAAGTCTAGGCTCGTCATAATTAAGACATCCTTTTTTATAAAAAGGTGTAAAGACTCTGTAGGGTGTTCCATCATCTTTCGAAATATTCCAAGGCTCCCACAGCAAAGAACCGCAAAAACTTTCTACAGTTATTCCCTTTTCCTCTAAGTCTTTCTTGATTACTTTATCTCGATTTATCCTCCAAGGTTCATAGCATCTATTCCAAGATATATATGAAATTTCATGCTCTTGTGTGAGTTTCTCAAATATCTCAGTGGGATTACCTTTAAAGAATAATAATTTTCCACCTAAACTATCATTTAATTCTTTTAAAGAGTTATGCAACCACCATCTGCTAGCAGCTCCCATAGAAAATTCTCTTGAATTAATATCATCCAGTATGTAAATAGGAATCAAAGTGCCTTCTTTGCTTGCTGCTTCTAAAGAAGGATTGTCTTTAATTCTTAGATCTTGCCTGAACCAATGGATTGTCTTCTTAAGCTGCATCTTAGGCTGTATATCCTCCATCAATAGTATGAATAGATCCCGTTATGAATTCACTATCATCTCCTGAAAGGAAAAGCATCAATTTGGCTATTTCTTTTGCTTCGGCATATCTTCCAAGGGGAATCTGTCCTTCAAAAGCTTCTTTTGGATTTTCTTCTTCATTTATTTCTGAAATGCCATCTTCTAATATTCTCATCATTTTTGTCTCTACCGGTGAAGGGTTTACAGAATTAACTCTTATATTCATTTCAGCGCACTCCTTGGCTGCTGATTTAGTTAGACCCACTACTGCATGCTTGCTCATAACATAAGGTGACAATAGTGGTGCTCCGGTTACGCCAGCGACACTTGAAGTGATAACTACACTTCCTCCTCCTCTCTCAGCCAGAGCTGGTATTGCAGCTTTCAAACCTAAAAAAGGACCCTTAGCATTTACTGACATGACATTATCAAAAGTATCTTCATCGTATTCTGTTATTGGCATTATTTCCCCTGCAACACCAGCATTTGCAATAAGAATATCCAAACCACCATATCTTTCTATGGCCAATTCAACGGCTTTTTGATTATCAGAAAATTTTGATACATCACCTTGGAAATAACTCAATTTATTTGAATTAATCTCTTTTGTTACTTTAACAAGATCATCCTCGTTCAAATCCACCATGAGAACATTAGCGCCTTCCTCAAGGAATAGCTCCGTAGCTGCTCTTCCTATACCACCTGTGGCTCCGGTAATAATCGCTACTTTATCTTCTAATCTATCCATAAAATATTTAGTCAGGAACTAATTCCCGCTTTATTGTGTTAATAAAAAGAGACCTCTAACGATAAAAATAGATGCAACAGACAAAACTATAATCTGGGTCCATCTGAAAAAAATCTCGTCGTCTATTATATCTAAAACCTTCTTTCCTAGTGTAGTTCCAAATATCGATAAAATTATTGCGAAGAAAAGAAATAATGGATGTGGCCAGTTCTCAAAACTGAAAGATATCAACAAGCCTCCAAAAAATATAATCTTTGCGATGTGGCCTAGCGTTTGTGCTACAGCCTTTGTTGCCACAACCTGGTGCCTGGTCATATCAACTCTTTGAAAAAAAATATCAAGTAATGGACCTCCAACACCAGCTGTAAGATTAGTACCAACTACTACAATTCCAGCAAGAATCCCAATACTCGGTTTAGTTATATCTAGAGCTAATTGTTTAGGGACTGCCCAAGCAATATAAGGCAAAAGTCCTAGAGCAAAAATAACAAGAATCTGACTAGGTTCGAAAGCAATAAAGAATAGGATTATCAAAGATACTCCACACCCTATCAGTAAGGTAAAAATAATAGACCAGTTAATGTCCTTTCTGTTTAACCAAGCTCGATATCCATTTGATGTAGCTTGAATTAACCCATGCAGAACCATAGCAGGACCAACCGACAGGAAACTTATCAATATTCCCATTAAGATTAGGCCCCCTAACATTCCAAAGATTGAAGACAAGAATGCAGTGCCAAAGGTAGCAACAAGTATTAAAAATAAGATTAAATCAAAGTCCATTCGAGAGCTATTTTGATAAAAAGCTTTCTATGTCTTTTCCTCTGAAATTCAGATAGAGAGAAAACATCTTGATCACAAATTTCATAATATATGGAGTTTGCACTTCCGAACTAAACCTTTTGTCTTGATATAGGTTTTGGTACCAGCTATGAACATTTGGATGTAATTTTTTTAATGGATAGCTGGCATGCTGGATTCTGGTGACATATATAAACCAAGCTATATCTATCACAGAAAGACTTGAGCCAAATATATATTCATTTTTTAAAAGAATTTTATCTATATCATTTAAAGCGTTCTTCATTCTAATTAAAGATTCTTTTGCATCTACATCCTTAATTCCATATTTTTCATAATCTAACCAAAAGGTTCTATTTTTATCGTCCATCTCATCATTCTTTCCATATAATGTAGCTTTTTCATTAGCTCTAGGTTTAGCTGACTTTCCCTTATTTAATATCTTGGGAACCATAAATTTAAAAGTTATATTCCTAATATCTATATGTAATTTGTCTTCGAATTCCAATAATTCACTTACTTCGTTTTCTTGATTTTCAGGAATTAAAGGATTTTCTTTGTAAATGCTCTCGAGGTACTGAAGAATATCATTGCTTTCAATGTGCACTTCGCCCTCGTGTATCAAAACCGGTACCAATGACCGAGGATTAATTCCTTGAAACCAATCTGAGAAGTTTTCTCCCATAGACAAATTTATTTGATGAGACTTAAATTCTATCTTTTTTAAGTTCATGTAAATTCTTGTCTTCATCGAGCACGCCGAAAACTGATAGTTCAAAAGGTGAATCCCTTTCCAATCTAGAATCTCTCTAGTCTTGATATCTGAATCTAATAATCTCATATATAAATTTTTTCAGATGGACATATTTCGCATCTATCCGCATTTTCTGACTTATTTACTTTATAGGGGATTGTTTTTGCAAAAGCTTATTATTATTTATGTTTAAGAAAGCTCTTTAGAAAACAACTACGACCTATAAATTATCGAAAGCCTGCTTTGCTGCAGCTTCTATGAAATCTATATCTTCATCGGTATGCGCTAAAGAAACAAAATGATTGTGATAAGAGAGCATATACACACCTCTTTTTACACATTCATCTATCCATTTGATGTGAGTTTCAAAACTCTCCCCTTCCAAGCGATAGTAAGGCATTGAAGGCATGCCTGAAGCTACAAGGTTAAAGCCTTTTTCATGCGCAACCTTTTCTAATCTCTCATTCAGTTTCTCACCATACTTAATAAGAACTTTGGGGGCATCAGCTTTTTCTAACTCATTTAGAGTAGCAAGCGCTGCAGCCATCGGAGGGCCACTAAAGAATTGTGTGCCAGTAAAATAAACCTTTTCAGCTGATTGCTTTAATTGATCAGTTCCAACCAATGAAGCCAAAGGATGCCCATTTGCTATGGCTTTCCCAAAACAAATCATGTCTGGATTAAATCCAAAGGTGACATTGGAACCTCTTAAATTTATTCTAAATCCTGCCCTTACATCGTCAACGATAGTTATTACTTTGTGCTTTTTACATAACTGAGTAATTTTTTTCCAGTAGCCTTCGTCCGGTAATGAATTATCTCTCGTCACTGGATGATCGTATGGAGAAGAAATAAAACAGGCTATGTCAGTATTGTCACTAAGAAGCCTTTCCAAGGCCTCATAATCATTCCATTTAACTTTCAACACATGTTCACTATCTGAAGAAATGATTCCTGGTCTATCTTTTTCTTGCATCCATGGAGCCACTCCATGATACCCATCATCTATTTTTATTATTTTCTTCTTACCGGTGTGTTCTCGTGCAATCATCACCGCAAGGCTAGTTGCATCACCACCATTTTTTCCAAATAGTGCCCAATCAGCTATATCAACCATATCAACCAACTTAGATGCGAGATCAACCATGACTGGTGAAGCAACGCTTACTGTATTGCCTTTATCTGAAGATGATCTAAATGCTTCCTCAACTTCAGGATGGTTATATCCCAATATTGAAGGTCCATATCCACACATCAGATCTACATAACGATTATCATCGAGATCCCAAAAATAAGCGCCTTGTGACTTTGAAAAGAACTTTGGTCCCGAATCTCTAACAGCATATTTGTAATGTCCAAATATACCTCCTGGAATGACTTCTTTTGCTTTATTAAAATACTCGTTAGATTTTTTGACTTCGTATGTTGTGTTCTTCATTTACGGCCTAATTAAAAAAACATACAGCTCGTACTTCAATACTTTCTCTCGGAGTAGCTCCTTTAGGTGCATCAGGTGAATCAAAGGCGCTATGTAAAGTAGGAATGAAGGGATTCTCATCGGAGTCATAAGTACTAAACATTAGTACTTCTTCCTTTTTCATTTTGGGATAAAAATACCATTTATGAGCATCACTATGTGAGGATTGACAAATTTCGACAGTTAGTGCGTCAGTCTGATCCGGTAGATAGTTGAATAAATCAGTTGGTATCAATTCTTTTTCTGTTACCGTTCTTTTATCACACACTGCAAAAGGTGTATCAAGTCCATCTTCGTCAAATCTGCGCCAAAGATTATAAACAACGATTCTTTTCGGGCTCATGCCAGTCTCTTTCAAAAAAGGCTCAAGTGTTTTGCCAAAGCTGGTAGTGAAATCGTTGTGAACCAATCTATGGCCCCCCTTTCTTTCACCTGATTCAGCTTGAGCTTCATTTCTGGTTATGTGAGAGACTATCTGTACTAAATCAGCCCCTACTTTTTCCTTAACAAGTTCGCTCATTTCTTGGTAATAAGTGGCTGCAACTTCCTCATCATTGTAGAAATCAACTACCTCTGACTTATGATCAATGAGCTCAAATCCTCCCATGCTAATATCAAAGTTAGATTGTCTTGCATCATGAACTATCTTCTTAAAAGATTTATGATTGGGCAAGTTTGGATCCTCTTCGGCCAACCCAAAAGCGGGTTTAGCCTCATTTTCTTTTAAAGGTTTTCTGTAATTAAATTCTGCTTCTACATTCATATCAAATTAAAATATTTTTTAAATATATTACATCATTTTTAGCTAGAAGATTATTAATATAAGCAAGATAGAAATAGTTTCAAATTTATAACTATTTTAAATTGTCTTGATAGTTCTTATATTGCTCAGCAGCGTTCTGTTCATTCTTTTGATACTTTAAAAAAGCTCTAAACACCCCAAGATCAGTATCAGGTTCTAAACCTTCACCCATTCTTATTATATTCAAGCACCAAAATGCTTGCTGACCCCAGCCGTTAATGCCTTTTATCATTGTAAATGGTGAATTTAACCCCAACCAACCAGGACCTATTTGCAAAGTTTTTTCTAGAACTGGAGTTTCGGATAAAGTCTTATCAAGGAGTTTATTGGCTATATCTGAGTCAATGCAAAATGGTCTAGCAATACCTATAACGTCACAAGCATCCTCTTTTAAAGCATTATTCATACCCTTAGAACTTCTAAACCCTCCAGTTACCATCAAAGGGCCATTAAAAACATTTCTTATTTCTCTAGCATAGTCTAGGAAATAAGCTTCTCTTGCAATTGTACTCTCACGTCTTATTTCTGCTCTATCCGGATTCAAGCCCATATCGATACCAACTAAATGAGGTTGCTCATAGGTTCCCCCAGAAATTTCAAGAAGGTCTAAACCTTCATCATTTAACCACCTAGCCACTTGAATTGCGTCTTCGTGAGAAAATCCACCTTTTTGAAAATCTGCAGAATTCAATTTTAAGGAAACAGGAAAGTTCTCTCCAACAACTTTCCTAACAGACCTTACTATTTGTAGTAAAAATTTTGCTCTGTTTTCTAAGTTTCCTCCCCATGCATCTTGTCTTAAGTTGATATCAGGAGAAAGAAATTCTGATATTAAATAACCATGAGCGCCGTGAATTTGTACTCCAGTAAAACCAGTGTCTTTTGCTATGGCGGCGCAATGAGAAAATTTGTTGATTATTTCTAGAATTTCTTCATGGGATAATTCGCGCGGTTTTCCAAATTGAGCTCCTGGCATTTGGAGCTGAACTTCCGAAGGCGCTACAGGAGTTTCAGCAACAGATGCCGGTGTTTGTCTGCCTGCATGAGAAATTTGCATCCATAAATGGGTATCATTCTTTGTTCCAGCGTCAGCATAAGCTATTAATCTAGATAATTGTTCATTAGTTTGTGGGCCTTCGATAACTACATTACCTGGCCTTTCTAAATATCGATGGTCAACTTGTACATTACCAGTCAAAAGAATTCCTGCACCGCCTGAAGACCATCTTTTGTATAAATTGATATGTTTTTCTGTTGCTCTATTTTGCTCATCTGCCAGACCTTCAGTCATAGCACCTTTACATATACGGTTTTTGATTTGAGCTCCGCAAGGAAGATCTAATTTGTCTGAAATTTCAATCATTGCCTCAGTATTTTTCTCCGTCTTCTCTTGGAGAAAAGAATTTAGCGATTTCTTCCTCAGTATTACGTTTTATTTCTTTCCTTGAGAGTATATTTTCGAAATGAGATCGCAATGTATCGTCCCAAGCAGGATGAGATAGGATGTAGAAAATATTCTCTTTTATTGATTCAAAGACAATGTTTGCTATTTCTTCAGGCTTTTTTCCTTGACGAAGCATCGCAGACATAAATTCTGCTCCTGCGTCTGTTTCAACCTCAGTAGATCGTCCAAAATTGCCAGGCCTATTCCTTTCGGATTTATCTATATTAGTATCAACAAAGCCAGGACATAAAACTGAAGAACTAATGTTAGCATTTCTAGCAATAAGGTCTCTGCTAAGGGCCTCTGTAAGAGCCATGACAGCGTGCTTGCTTACACCATAAGTTCCTGCTCCCGGCAATAATCCGGCTAATGATACTGTAGTAACTACGTGACCATCTTCACCATGCTCCAACATATGAGGCAAAAAGTTTTGAATACCTTGCAAGACACCCTGATAATTTACACCCATAACCCAATCCCAATCATGTTTTTCAATCTCCCATATTGCTTTACTTCCAGAATTCGCCCCAATACCGGCGTTATTGCAAAGAATATGTATATTTCCATATTCTTCAGTTGATTTAGCGAATAGCTCCTTTATAGATTCTTCAACTAATACATCAGTCTTGATTCCTATAACTCTATGCTGAAATTGTCTTAAATTTTCTACAGTTTTTTCAAGCGCCTCTTCTTCAATATCAGCTAAAACAACTTGCATTTTTTCCTGAGCAAATTTTTCTGCAAGCGCCTTTCCTATGCCACTTGCCGCACCCGTAATTACTGCTGTTTTTCCTTCGAATTCTTTCATATTTTTACTTTATTTAATTTGATTGAGCTTTTCCTGAATAATCTGAAAAGCTTTCTTGTTGGCATTTATAATTTTCTCCATTGTTGGAGCTTCTGCGCTGATATCACCCAATTCATATAAAGCCACGTGTATGACATCATGACAATCTACATTTCTCATTTCATTAAGCCATTTCTGTATATTAGGAAACGATTCAAAGTTATAAACATTTGTAAATATATCTTGAAGTTGTCCTATTTCAACATAAGCAGAGATATCGGCAATAGTCATAGAGTCTCCAACTAGAAACCTTGAATCATTTAACCACCCATACTCAATAGCTTTGAAGGCTTTCTCTATATTAGATCTTGAAGTTGCTAGAAAATCTTCAGAAAAATTAAGATCTTTTCTAACTTTAGGAGCAACCAGTCCAATAGATGCCTCCCGTACATTCCTGTGGTGCAAATGTAAGTAAGAATCTACTTTAGCTCTATCTTCAAGATCAGCAGGATAAAAATCACTCCAATTATATTTGTTACAAAGATAGCACATGATGGCATGTGACTCTGATAATACGAATCCTGTCTCCGGGTCTTCAAAACTTGGAATGGTACCTGTTGGAAATTTCTTGAGATAATCTGGATGACGACTTCCGCCTTCAGAAGACGAACCGGGATTTACTAACTTAAGATCAAAAGGAAATCCCTTTATTAACATCAACCACATCACAGCTCTAACTGGCTGAGAAAAAGGAACACCGTAAATTATCTTATTCTCCATTGAAATCTCTCCTTATAAGATGAATGCTAAAGTTCAGGGGTAATCTTATGAAGTAGATTTTTTAATTCAGGTTTATTTTCTATAATCTCTTCAGCTGAAAGACCTTCCAGTTCATGCGGAAAAACAAGCCATTTATCTGTTTCATGAAGGTAAAAGTCAGGTTGTCTCGTAGTCTTATTTTGAGAAGGCTTAAAATATGGAGTTGCAACACGAATTTCTGGTGTATTTTTCTTACAAGCTGTTTTGAGATCAAAAATAATTTGATCTATAGATTTTCCAGTATCGAATACGTCATCTACTATAAGAAGTGAATCTTCAGATTCTAATTTTTTAATGAGGTAACTCAGGCCATAAACTTGGACGCTATCATTTCTTTCACCCATACTTGAATAGTAGGAAGTTCTGATAGCAATATGATCTGAATCTACTCCTAGAACATCAAATAATTCTTGAACAGCAATACCGATTGGAGCTCCGCCCCTCCAAACACCAACTATATAGTTTGGACGGTAACCGCTTTCAAATACTCTCCATGCAAGTTGGAAGGAATCTTCTAAAAGCTCTGAGGCCCCAATGTAATGCTTTTCCATAAAAAAATTATCTTCAAAGAAGTAGATAATACATTAACTATTTTATTTTGGGTCTATCTGGTTGCCTTCCTAATAAAGTTGATTATCAGGAAGGCGCAGAAATTAAAACTTATAGCTCAATCTTCCCATGTATTGTCTCGGTGGTATATATTCTATTCCCGTTCCTGCGACACCAAATACATCTGTCATGCTTGAATTCATTCCGTCTTTATCTCCAGCATTCAGTATCATGAAATCAACTCCCCATTGATCCCCTGTAAGATCTAAGCTTGATGTAAGATTTAAAACAGTATAAGAATTAACCTGATCAACGAAAGGGCTATTAAAAACTCTTTGCTGGAAATCTCCCCGATAGATTACTTCAGCAGTTGTTGTCAAAGAGCCATAAGAAGTTTCAGTATTGTATTCAACACCAAAATTTGCTGTAAATTCAGGACTCTTAGCAAGGCTATTGCCTTGGATGTCTTCTCTTAGAGAATAACGTGTAGGTTCTTCGCCAAAGAAGTATAGTTCTGCTTTTAAATTATCAAGGGCTTCGTAAGAGGAACTTATTTCAGTATCTAGATAGGCAAGTCTCACATCGAATGAGAGCGACTCAGAGACTAGACCGATTAATTCCAACTCAACTCCTTTCATTTTAGACTCAGGTATATTTGCTACTCCGCCTCTATATATATCTGGATCAGTTGATTGAAATTGCAGATTTTCATAATCATATGTGAATGCGGATATATTTGCCCTCATTCTTCCATCCAAGAAGTCAGATTTCAAACCAACCTCATATGCATCAATCATTTCGCTTTCAAAGAAAGGAAAAATTAATTGAGGAGCTGGTGCGGCTCCAAAACCTTCGTCATCTTCCGGATATCCAAAAGTTAAATTGCTTCCACCTGGTTTAAATCCTTTGGTATAAGACACATAAACCATTGTGTCTTCATTTACATCACGTTCGTATGCAATTCTTCCTGTAGTTTCATCTAGCTCATCTTCAATAAGATATTTTTGAAGTCCAAAGAAGTTGGTTACATTACTAGAAAACTCGTCCTCCGTGTATCTCAAACCAAATATCACTCGGTTGTCTTCATTCAAATTTACTGTAGCTTGGCCATATAAAGATTGCGATTCTCTCTTAGGATAAGCTTCAGAAACAAAACCAAGTTCAGCATCAAAAGCAGCAAAACAAATTCCTGCAAAAGGATCATTAGCGCATACAGGTGAATGTGTATAAGGAGTAAACTGGCCATCCATCAGGTCAGCTTGTTTATTGTTATTAACATCTTTCACTTCATAAATATTATTTTCAATCTCATGATCAAAATAAAATGCACCAAGAATCCAATCTGTATTGCCAAAAAGAGGTTCATTGGAGATAAGGTTTACTTCCAAAGTAGAAGTTTCGACAAGCGAAGTCTCTGGTCTATACTCGGCTCTGTTATAAGGAAAACCAGCCATAGGCCCGCTCGAATGGACATCACCAAAATTATGTCTATCGTTATCCCTTTGCACATAAATGTCATCTTCTTGCATACTTGCGAGAATCTTAAGATTAGCAAAACCTAAGTCAGTATTAAAAATACCTGCAAAAATTTCTGAAGTTAACTCATAAAGTGAAGTAGAGTCTTGTCTCAACTGTCTTGGATCAGGAGTTGGGTCATCAAGACCTTTCATGGCAGCACCATTATTATCAGCCTCAAAATATTGGGCAAAAAGTCTTAAACTTGATGTATCACCCAAATCGAAAAGCCAGTCAGATCTTAAGGTTGTGTGATTTGTATCGTCTAGATCTTGTCCATTTACTAGATTTTCAGAAAAACCCTCTTGATCAGTTGTAACCCAAGAAAATCTAGTTGCCACTGAATCAGATAAAGGTAAATTAACTCCTCCTCTTACTTTAGCTAAGTCATAATCACCAAGAGTAAGGTCCACTTTGCCATTTATTTCATCAAACGAAGGTAACGTATTTATAACATTTACAGTTCCGCCAGTAGAATTTTGTCCAAACAAGGTACCTTGGGGACCTCTTAAAACCTCAATTCTATCTAGATCAATAAAATCAGTTCTTAAAGAGAATTTAGAAGCAATAAATATGCCATCCATATGTAAAGCTACTGATGGAGCGGCAATCGCATTTTGATTTGTTTCGTCTCCGACACCTCTGATAGAGATAATTGTTTTATAACCTTCATTTTTCGCAACAGTAACTCCAGGGGCAATGGCGCTTAGACCGACAAAATCTACTATATTTTTTCGTTCTATTTCGTCATTACTTAGAGCAGTTACTGCTTTGGAAACGTCTTGTAAACTTTCAACTCTTTTCTCTGCTGTGACAATAACTTCGTCAATCACCAAGTCATTTGAAGAGGCGTTGAAGCTTATGGAAGATATTGAGAGCGCAAGAGAAATTGAGAGGAAAGACCTAAAAAGGGAATTTGATAATTTCATTAAAAATCCTTGTCTTGCAACCAAAAAGATATTCTACCGTCGAATATTTCACTTGCAAGAGGTGAAACAGAGAAAGGTAAAAATTAACGTATTTTTTCACTCGAATTTACTTTTTTTTCTTATATTTAACTTTTTTTAGAATATTTCTGTAGTAACAAATCAATAAATCTTTAAAGTAGTAATCAAGGAGACTGACAATCATGAAATCATCGCTAGAACAATTTTTTTTAATTGCGCAACATCAAACAAGCATTCAAAAAGAGATACTAGCAGGTGTGACAACCTTCATTACGATGGCTTACATCATATTTGTAAATCCTCAAATGATGGCGCAGTCAGGTATGGATTATGGAGCAATATTTGTAGGCACATGCTTGGCAGCTGCCTTCGCATGTTTCTTTATGGGACTTTATGCAAATTGGCCAGTTGGGTTAGCCCCTGGTATGGGATTAAATGCTTTTTTTACTTATACAGTTGTAGGTGAAATGGGATATTCATGGCAAGTAGCTTTAGGGGCAGTTTTTATAGCAGGTGTCCTGTTTTTTATTATGAGTATAACTTCTCTAAGAAGATGGATGCTTGAGAGCATTCCAATCAATCTAAGAATTGCAATGGGTGCGGGGGTAGGCTTATTCATTGGTTTCATCGGACTAAAGAATGGAGGAATTATTGTTGCGAATGGTGCAACTTTTTTAAGCTTAGGTGACTTTACAAATATGAGTACACTCTTGGCAGGATTGGGCTTTTTACTGATTTCGATACTTTCAATAAGAAAGATACCTGGAGCAATAATTATTGGGATATTGATGGTTACTTTGATAAGTATCTTTTTAAATTTAGTAAAATTTGAAGGCGTATTTGCGCTTCCTCCTGATGTTTTTCCTGTTCTCATGCAATTAGACATTCTAGGAGCCTTAGATGTGGCGATGATCAGCGTGATAATGTCTTTTCTTTTTGTAAATTTATTCGACACTGCCGGGACTTTATTTGGAGTGGCGACCAGAGCAAATTTAGTTCAAGAAACAGGTGATATTAAAGATTTAGATAAAGCCTTAAAGGTAGATAGTAGCTCCAGTGTTTTTGGTTCTTTTTTAGGCTGTGCTCCTGTAACAAGTTATGTTGAGAGTTCTGCAGGAATTGAAGCAGGAGGAAGAACAGGTCTAACAGCTGTTATTGTTGGGGTTTTATTTCTTCTTTCTACTTTCCTTTCACCGCTGGCTGCCGCGGTTCCAGCCTATGCTACTGCAGGAGCTCTGATCTATGTTGCTATCTTAATGTTGAGTGGAATGGAAAGTTTAAATTGGGATGATCAATCAGAGCTACTTCCGGCACTCGTGATGATAGTCATGATTCCCCTGACATTCTCCATAGCAAATGGAATAGCTTTAGGATTTTTAGCTTATGTATCTATAAAAGTATTTGTAGGCGAGATAAGCAAAATTTCTTTAGGCGCTTGGTTCCTGACTCTCATATTTGTGGCTAAATTTATTTTTCTATAAAACTAAACCTTAATATCACTCGCATCGTGTCTTTCCAGGATCTCCTTATCATCGGGACCATTAGGCTTTCTATTGACCAAAGAACCTCTCTTATAAGCTGGACGTTCAGTAATTTGTTTGGCCCATCGACCCAGATTCTTGTAAGACTCTACTTCAAGAAATTCTGAAGCGTTATAAGCATTATTGAGAACCAAGGTACCGTACCAAGAATGAATAGCAATATCTGAGATGTTGTATTCATTCCCGCAGATATATTCTCTAGAATCTAAGTTTTTATCCAGTAAATCTAGTTGACGCTTAACTTCCATGGCATATCTATTAATTGGATATTCATATTTTTCAGGAGCATAAGCATAAAAATGACCGAACCCGCCTCCTAAGTAAGGAGCACTTCCCATCTGCCAAAAAACCCATGACATACATTCTGCTCTTGCAGAAGGTTCGGTTGGAAGGAATTCTCCAAATTTTTCTGCTAAATAAACCAAAATAGCACCTGATTCAAAAACTCGAGTTGGAGGATTAGTACTTGTATCAAGTAAGGCAGGTATTTTGGAATTTGGATTTATATCCACAAAACCGCTACTAAATTGAGCACCTTCACCAATGTTAATTATGAACGCATCATACTCAGCGCCTTCATGACCAAGTGCTAATAGTTCTTCTAATAAAATTGTTACCTTTATTCCGTTTGGGGTACCTAATGAATAAAGTTGCAGAGGATGTTTTCCAACTGGTAATTCCTTTTCATGGGTCGCGCCCGCTATTGGTCTATTTATATTAGCAAATCTTCCACCGCTTTCAGTATCCCAAGTCCAAACTTTAGGTGGTACATATTCTGACGAATTACTCATAAAATCTCCTCAATCATCAATTCTTATATTAATTCTTTTAATATTCCTTATTTAGAAATTTTGAGATTAGGATAACTTACAAATTAGCTCTTTGTAAGGTAAATTAATAAAAACCATAGAATTATTAAAATTTCGGAATAAAATTAGTCCAAAAACGACATGAATTTAATCAATAATCAGAATCTCAAATGGAAACATTATAAAGATGATAAAAATTTCGATTTCCCCATTGATTACAGTGATGCAATTTTAGATGCACGCGAAGATGGGAGACTAGAAATTTTAGTGAAGTGGGCACCTAACTCATTTTGTCATTTTCATCGCCATACAGCTGAAACTAGTTCAGTAGTGATTCAAGGAGAATTACATGTCTCTGACATAGATCTTGATTCAAACAATAAAACTTCAACCAGAATTAGAAAGGTCGGTGATTACGTGCACAAAGAACCTGGCGATATACACATGGAAAAAGGTGGACCAGAAGGTGCTCTAGTTCTTTTTACCATTTATTCTCCCGAGGGAGAGGGTTCTCTTGCAGAATCACTCAGTAAAGATGGAGAGGTGCTGAGCATATCTACCATAAAAAAGATCCTTCAAAAAAGGGTTTGAATCTCAATGGGTTTAAACCAAATTGATGAATTTCTCTCTTCTTGGGTAAAAGGAGTTATCAATATAGGCAAGATTCATAAAGATGGTGGAGATTATATTAAAATCGCAAAAGACTTTCTTAGTGCCCATTATGCTTTTGAAGAAACTGAGGTTTTATTTAAACCAACATTTACAAAAGAAATGATCTTCAGGAATAATAAAAACTATGCACTGTCCTACTTTGTGAGTGGAGATATCTCCGAAGATAAAGGCTTTGCTCTTAAGCCCTGGGAAAGTATCCGATTAGATGAATTAAATACTTGTATAGAAGAGAATTTAATTGCAGCAATGGGAACATTTAAGTTTAAACCTTATGAAACAGAGGAAATTACTCTAGTTGCTTTTACTTTTATCTTTCAAAATTTTGGTGACACCCTAAAGATCAAAGTTCACCACTCTTCACCTGTTACTTGAAATTGAAAAGATTTTTAATAGAGTCAAATAAGATTAGTGCTGCCTTGGCTTTTTTCATTCCAGGATCATCTGCGCCTATCTTCCAATAACAACTCAAGTATAGAGACTCTTTAGGAAGAGCTTTATCATGCTTTAATAGTTTTCTAGCAAAGCGAAGTAACTCAAATTCTCCGGCAACCCATACATAAGGATTTTCACCCTTTATTTCAATATTATTAAGAGATTCAATAAGTTCATCGCAACCATTCAACGGATCTGTATTTATTATCCACCTAACCTCTACTCCTTCAGGTTTTTGTAAATCCTGTTTGTCCTCTAATGCATTGATCTCCAATAGCGCAATTCCCTTAGATTCCGATGGTAATTTTTCTAGATTTACTGCTATAGCAGGCAAAGCTGTCATATCGCCAGCAAATAAATACCAATCAGCTGGTGAAGCCAATATTGCAGGTCCTGGGCCTGCAACCTCAATACTTTCACCTATTTTTGCCGAGGAAGCCCATTTACTGGCCGGACCACTATCTCCATGCAAAAGAAAATCTAAAACCAATTCTCGTTTTTTTAAATCAAACGCTCTAATGGTATATGAACGAAGGTCGTAATCTTTTTTGTTGTGTGCAGGTTCATGATCTATATTCTTTGGGAAACGTATTTTCACATATCCGCTTTCTTGATTTTCAGGAAAATCCGCAAGGTCTTCTCCTTGAAGAGTAATTCTCTTCATACTTTTTCCTAATTCCTTAGAATTTATAACTTTTAATTTTCTGATAGTTACTGCCATTATTTTTGTCTGCCTCCAAAAAAAATTTTATCATTTATTAAATATTGGTTTTCTTTTTTCTAGGAAAGATATCATCCCTTCTTTAGAGTCTTCTGTATTGGCATTCTCTTTGACTGCTTTACGTTCTTCTACGAGGAGCTCTTCCAATTGTCGATCATTACTATTCACAAGGACTTTCATCATACTTTTAACCGCTTGAGAGGGTTGGGCAGAGAGCTCGTGAGCTAAGGACAAGGCAGCATTCTTCAATTCCCCTAAAGGCCAAATTTCGTGGACTAGCCCAATTGATAAAGCTTCTCTTCCTGATATCTTTTTAGATCTTAAGATCATGTCCATAGCATGATTCTCTCCAACACATTTAGCTAAACGGGCACTTCCTCCCCATGCAGGAACAGCCCCTAAATCAAGCTCTGGTAATCCAATCTGTGCATCTTCATCAGCAGCAAAGCGAAAATGGCATCCCAAAGGTACTTCCAATCCACCTCCCAAACAATATCCGAACATAGTAACTATCCAAGGTTTTTCCATGGCTTCAATAGCTGCGATTACTTTTAAGCGCTGGTCAAATAGGGCATCGGAACTTCCCTTTCTTTCTACTCCTTCTGCAAATTGTTTAAGATTCATTCCCACAGAAAAATTATCTAGTCCAGTTGCAGTTAAAACGACTGCTCTTATTGAGTTGTCATTAGCAATCTTATCGACATGTTCTTCGAGCAAATCCATGAAGTCCAAAGACATGCGGTTATATGGAGCATCATTAATAGTCAATATCGCAACTGCATCATCCTTTTCATATAAAAGACACTCTTTCATCACATTCTCCATATGCTAATCATTAGTTT
>CETH01009599.1_pt1 | contig 18782 bp, 19 predicted proteins | sample 361461 | NCBI WGS metagenome assembly CETH01 (sample SAMEA2622695, study PRJEB7988) | marine metagenome | isolation source: saline water (ENVO:00002010), including
TTCAGTTGTCGACGCAGTGCAAAGATTTCGAAGGAAACTTTTAGGCTGAAATTAGTCTTTGGGGTCAAGGTGGACGAAAGCTGGGGCTCCAGCCATAAAGGGCCCGATCAGATCTAGCATTCCGGTTTCGACGCGCCATTGCAAGTAGGCTTCCTGCGCACTGCGATCGCTCCATTTCTCCCATAAAATAACAGTATCGGGCGCTTCCATGTTCACGAATGTTTCAACACTCTCACAACCTTCGAATGCTCTGGTATCTGATAAAGCGGGTAACAGGACGTCGAGAAACTCTGACCCTTTCCCTTCAAGACATTTAAATTCTACATAGACGGTATGACTCATTTGGAACTCCTTTTTCGAAAAAGAGTAGGGGGAATAAATAGCTTCGACAAATCAAAAATTTCTGAAGAAAAGCAAAGCAGAGAATTGCAGCGGAAAGAATGCTTTCACTGCGTTAAGATAGAGAGACAGCTCTATATAGGGATCCAAAATAATGGGAAATGGCTTTAACCAAAAAGAACTGAATGAAATTAAAGAGCTTGTCTGTGATGAAGTCGACGCGCGATCATCAATGCTTATAGAGGCATCGCATGCAATACACGAAAATCCGGAACTCAACTTCGAAGAGCACTTTGCCCATGAGCTCTTAACGGGGATCCTAGAAGATGAAGGTCTCTCACCCGTTCGAAAAGCATATGATCTCGATACAGCATTTGAAGCAAATATTGAAGGTGCTGGGCCGACTATAGCTGTTCTTTGTGAGTATGATGCCTTACCAGATATCGGCCATGCTTGCGGTCATAATATTATTGCGACCGCTGGCCTTGGAGCAGGTCTAGCAGCCGCAACTGTGGCTAAAAAAATGGGCGGAAGTTTACGAATCCTCGGAACACCAGCAGAAGAGGGAGGAGGAGGGAAAGTCTTCATGGGCGATAGAGGAGCCTTCGAGAATATAGATGCCGCTCTAATGGTCCACCCTGCTTCTGGTGACCTTGTAAGAATGAATACCATAGCCATCCACCGGCTCCAAGTTGAGTATGAGGGACAAGCAGCACATGCTGCTGCCTCTCCGCATAGAGGCAAAAACGCCCTCGACGCAGCAGTCCTCGGATATCAAAATGTTGCTGCCCTTCGACAGCACATTAGGCCAGATGAACGAATACATGGTATTTTTACTGACGGTGGAAGAAAGCCAAATATTGTTCCTGAGTATTCTTCGATGGAATGGTACGTTCGCTCAAAAAACATAAGAACTTTAGAACCTTTAAAGAAACGGGTTCTGAACTGCTTAGAAGCTGGCGCCATGGCATCTTCGTGCACGATGTCGCACTCTTGGGTTGATCCCTATTATGCGGACATGGTCGACAATGAGACTATTTGCACGTTGTATGCTTCAAATGCCCACAGGTTAGGAAGAGACCCGATCGAACCCGACAGCGAGAACAAAGTTGTAGGAAGTACAGATATGGGAAATGTTAGTTATCTAGTTCCTTCTATACATCCCATGATAGGCGTGGCTCCTTACGGAGTTCCGATACACACTCCAGATTTTGCAAATCACGCTCGAAGTGAATCAGGAGATAGCGGTGTGATTGATGGAGCGAAGATTCTTGCAATGACTGTCGTTGACTTATGGGCAAATAACGGAAATATGGAAACTGCCCAGCAGGAGTTCGCTTCTGCTATTTCGCAACAATCTTAAGTAAGGGAATAGCTCATTCAGGGTGAAAATTGTTTGCTTATACTTCGATAAAGGTGGAAATTGTAAATGGAGTTGATGTACCGTGCTCTCTGGAAAGAATCAAGACCAGAACCAGAAGCGTCAATTAGGGAAACTCTTTCCAACTGGAGCGCCCCACAGTCGATAGAGGTGTTGAGTGCAAACGGGGATAATGGTCTTCAAGTAACAGAGATGCGATCAAGTTTCGAAAAGGATAAACGGGTCACGATACGTGTTACCCGTCGTGATGAGAAACAATATGTCTGGGTTGATGTAGAGAACTTTTCTTCATCCGTTGAATTGGAATCCATGGACAAGATTCAGAGCCTTATTCAAGACCTCATAGATGATTCTGAAAAGAACCATGGAAATCCACGGCGTGGCGAAATACGCTTCCAGAGCCGAGCACAAATTGCCGGCCCAGCCGCTGTGAAGCTAATACCTCAATCGAATCGCAAGGCAGCAATTATTTGCATCGCCCATGATCCACTTCGTGAAGAAGACCAGAAGAAGCTCGCAAAGCTTCTTGCGCGGCAGTTCGCGGGCTCAGCCCTAGTCGTATATCTTCCTTCGGGGGATCTCGGAAGGTTCCAAAATGGAGTGGGAAGCCACTTATCTCTGTACCCAGGTGAAATCCGGATATATCCACCTGCAACGAAAGATTCACGCAATGTAATTTCTATCCCACCGATCAGTGCAGCAAATATTCAAAAAACAAAACACGAAAAAATATCAGCTAGAGTTCTTCAAGCCCTTCAATCAAGCCTTGTCGCTACTCCAGTCCCTCAGGTTTGTGAGGAGGGAGCGCGCATTCTCCGAGGTTTCCAAAGTTCTGATGATCAAAAGATGCAAGACAGAAAAAATGTAGATTTTGAGAATTTACTTAAAGAAAATGAACGTCTGCGACAAACTGTAGCTTCCTTGCATTCGGATAGGGACCATGACCTTGAAGCAATCGATCACCTTGAAGATCAATTACGGAATACAAAGAGAATGATGCAAGAGTCGGAAGACTGGTGGAGGGAGCTTCTTGATGAAGAAAGCGCAAAACGGGCAGCTGCCGAGGAGGAAAGAACTGATGTGGAACTACGTTTTATAGATTTTGCTTTATCTGAAAATCTTAAACGTATGCGTAAAGAGTCTGTCTATTCAATTTCATCAATTACGGAAGCCCTCGAAAGAGGGAGAACTGTTCTCAGAAAAGTGGAAATACCACATAATGTCTCAAACATGCTCGAAGACCTCGAAGGGAATCAACGCTCACGGACTTGGGGGCGATCAATTTGGGACGCACTATTGGCCTTCAACGTATTTGCTGAATCTCAATTTAATGGGAATTTTCTAAAGTGGTGTGAAACGAGTGGCGATGCTTTCGTTTGGCATGCGCAGAATATCTCAATGCGGGAATCAGAAACTGTCCATAGTAATGAAAGGCTGAAGAGCCAACGTATCCTCCCAGTAGCAACTGAACTTGACCCGACCGGGAAGATATTCATGGAAGCTCATCTTAAATTTGGAGGTACCTCGGCGCCCCGATTGTACTTCTTTGATGATTCGAAGGGGACTACAGGAAAAATTCACATAGGTGGATTGGACCCACACAGTAGGTGGGAGAATACAACAACTTAAATCGCAAAGTTATGAAATGTTTTCTTCTGTATCACGATCTTGGAGGCTTTGAAGGACTTTCAGGCTTACTAGGACTAAGACCACGGCAACAATCCCTATGACGATCCATAAGATTCTTAGCCCTCCGCTGCCTGAACTCTCCGGTGTCGTGGAAATATCTGCTTTTGCAAATGGTATGGCAGCAGAGCCATCTAGTGTTTCGAAGAGGTCTATCTCCCAAATTAAGCGCGATCCTTCCTGCTTATCGGCGTTATGTTCTATGACTTCGCCCGGAAGCTCTAATGAGATCACATACTCTGGCTCAGGAATACCCAATAAAGTCAAAAGTAGACGAGGGTCCATGTCGTCATCTCCCAACGCAGAATCACTATCAAGTCCAGCTCCATCATCCAGCATTTCTTCCCATTTAAAAGTAAGAATATTTCCATCAACACTCAACGGGAAACTATCATCGCCTGCGTCAATCAAACTTTGACCAAATCCAGTGAAGTCTGCGCTAAATCTAAACCCACACCACTCGTCATCTTCGAATTCTTCAGCAGTTGCATTACCAGGAATATCTTCGAATAAATTTATCCCAGTGCCTTCCCCCTCAAAGGCAGTTTCACAATCAAATGCTTCGGTATCTCCTGATTCCTCACCAAAAACTTCTCCCAGTTTCTTGCTAATTGCCATGCTTCCCTCGATTGAACCAGTCCCATCGGTATTCACAACCATAGAGAAATCAGCTTTAAAGCAGCTAGTGCACAGACCAGCGATTAGCGAGAGAGTGAAAAGAATTTTAAGAGTTCGGAAGGAAAGCATGCCCAATGATAGTTCAAGTGATCTTTAGAGGCGCTCAAAAGTAATTTTTGCATAGTCTCCTGTTTCGATAGTAATAGTAAGAGGATCAACTATTAGTTCTGAAGCGCCTTCCTTTTCGATATATGCGAGTACCGCTGATGATGGAAGAGAAGATACTACTGCAAGTAGAGGACGGTTATCGGAAGCTCCGGATTGGGCGCATCTTTCAGCATACTCACGTTCAAGTGTCCATGACCATCCTGATATATTCACCTGTTGCCCTCCTCTAAAAATCGTTACATGCTTACTTAGAGATTGGAGTTTGACGTTCTCTTCTGGGGTCATAAAGTTAGAGCGAAGATGAGTATGTTGAGAGAAAAGTGCTCCGAGGACATTGTCACGCTCTGAAATATCCCCTTCGAAGTAAGAAGTGAAATGCTCACAGCAATCCCAAACGCTTCGCCATAAAGGCCAGTAATCTTCTGCACCTATCGTTCCGTTTTTGAACTCTCTATAGAAGTCTCCAAATTTCTCCACCTCCTCATCCTAGGAAGTAATTTGATGGGACTGCTGTATATGGAAAAGCGACAGCACTGCCTAGAGCGGCTACTCTCTGAATACTGCTGTGACAAGGGGGATTTATGAAAGTTATGCTTACAGGTGGGACAGGATTTATTGGTGGGCATCTGCTAAAAGCATTAACATCCGCTGGCCATGATGTTCGTCTACTTGTCCGTGATGCGGAGAAGTTAGAAAGGATGATAGAGCTTCAAGGCATCGAAGCGGAAGTTGATTACGTCGTTGGTGATATGGCAGATCCAGCTACAGTTCAAGCATCTCTTGAAGGGTGTAATGCTTGTATTCATGCAGCTGCTTTCACGAGCTTGGATCCCTCGCTGATGGATCAGGCACTTGCTATAAATGGGCCAGGCGCTCAACTGATTCTCGACACTGCTCACCAGCAGGGGTGTGATCCGATTATTCATGTTTCAACAATGTCAGTAATCTTTCCACCAAGTGGAGATCTGTTATCAGGCGAAGATCCGGTGCATGGCGGTGGGAACCCGTATAACGCTTCAAAAGCGATAGCTGAAGAGCACGCTAGGACAATGCAAGCTGACGGAGCACCGGTCAAAATTGTATATCCAACTGGAGTCACTGGGCCTCTCGACCTTGGTCTGAATGTACTAGCCGCTAATCTTGCCCCTACTTTACAAAGTGAAATCATGATGAGCCTGTCAAGTGGAGGGTGGTGTCTCGTTGACGTCAGAGACCTATCGCAGGCAATAGTGGGAATACTTACACCTGAAATAGGGCCGAAGCGGTATGTTGCAGGTGGGACATTCATGGATTGGGATGAATTCCATGCGGTGATCTCTGAGGTTACTGGCCGTGATCGTGCCCTTCTTCCAACCCCACGCGAAGCTCTTGAGCAGATGGTGGACGCTGAAGCAGTGGAAATAATGCTAGGAATTGTTCCTGGTGACGATAAGCATTTATTAGTAGACAGCGGACTGGGATCATGGAGACCCATTGAAGAAACGCTCTCAGATACTATTTCTTGGCTAGTGGAGAACAATTACCTTGAACCGGAATGGGCCCCTAACTGCTCTTAGTATTTTAAGACAGGATCGTTACTGTGCCTGTGTCGCCGTTTACTCTAATTTCGGCCCCATCAGGAATCCGAGTAGTAGCTCCGGTCGCCGATACAACACAAGGTATGCCCAATTCTCGGCTCACAATCACAGCGTGGCTCATAGTTGCACCAACGTCAACGACGACTCCGCCCGCAGGGACAAATAACGGAGTCCATGCTGGGTCCGTGATCGGAGCAACAAGGATATCCCCCGGTTCTAATCCCTTAGGGTCAGAAGGGTCAGTGATAATACGGGCTTTACCAATTACAATCCCAGCGCTTCCTCCCATGCCCTGAACAATTTTCCGATCAGGGTAGTTAGTGTCTGCCGGCTGCCACTCACCTGCTGGAGGCAGATCCCCGTTAAACCAGAATGGAGGAGTCAGGTTAAAAAGTTGTAAATATTGTTTCTCTCGATCGGATGCCTCTTTAGCCATATTTCCTGCAATAGCTTCCTCAAGTTCCTTATCCTGAAGCATGAAAATATGCTTTTGATCTTCAAGCCGTCCATCCTCAGCAAGGCGTCGACCAAGCTCAAGAGCAGCCAGGCGGACTTCATGAACTACTTTGACAATCGCTGTTTTGGCGTTTTCTCTGGCAGGAATAAATACTGAACTCGACGTGACGGCAATCTCAAGTGTTCCAGCTGAGGTTTCATCGCCAGAGACCATAGTGCGCAGTTCTGAAAGAGCGGTAGATGATCTTTCTTTCGCTTCTTGATGGCGAATTTGTGGATCTTGGTCATCCTCAGCGAATCGCATACGGTCAATTAAAGCAAGCGCAAGCTCAGGGTTGGTTTCCCATGTTTGAGAACGTAATTCCCACTCATTGGGGCCACGCGACCCATAAAGTTCCAAAAGACTGCTGAAAGCGGTATTGAATTCAGTGTCGTTGACCGCTGACAGTCGAGCTTGAAGTTCATCGAGGCCGGTGTCAAATTCTTGAGTAAGTGCAGGGGAGTGACGAATGATGCGGCTAATCTGCCACATTGCAAAGCTGGGTGCTGCAGAGGTAACGCCTCCTATCCCTCCTGCAATTCGCAAATCTAAACCTGGTTTTCCCATTCCTAGGGCAAGCCCTGTAATTGCGCCCATAGTTACTGATGCAGCAGCGCTTGCTTCACTATGAGCCGAGAATATCTTTGCGAAAAGAGGCATAAGATTTCGCGTTCGCTGCACAAGCTCCAACTCATCGACCGATGATAAGTCTGGACGGTCTTTCACTATTGATTCAACGGTTTCAGTTAACGTTGCTACTTTAGGAAATTCTGTCGACGTCATCCATGTAAACATCAATGCGTCAACGCGAGCCGCTATCTGTTCATCTTCATCTTTGGGCCGAGGTTGATAAGGGGGTAATGCCGATGAACTTCCGAAGAACCCCATATCAACCATCTCTGGCGTCATCCCAGAGGACCGCGACCCCATAAGCCTGGCGACACTCAAATTCAGATACATGTATCCACCGAAGATCTCAAACATTAACTTATTGTCTGGGTCAACCTCATCTGGGTCAATCGTGAAGCGGTACATGAAATCTCTTATTCCGATATCTCCAGCACCGTGCCATGTGTGATCTGCAGTTAATGGTGAGACAGGGTCGGGAAAAACTTCGCCTACATTTCCTCTTGTGTAGATAGGAAAGGATTTAGACGGTGTATCGTCGATAAACCAACCAATCTCCATATAGCCCCCTTATCTCCACAAATGTAGAGCACCATTTAGGTTATGTCAGATGTATAAAGGCAAAAATTTAAAGCTAAGCCTTATCTGATTTATTTGATTGCAATTATTTCAACATGAGGGACAAGGAAGAAACCATCTGGCTGCTCCGCCCATCTTTTGAAAGCTTCAGATAGCCCGTCGAGAAGATTCTGAGTTGCTAAGTCATGTTCTAAAACCTGATCAGAAAAAGTTGATTTCTGTATTCGTTCCGCCCACAATCCACCCCACCAGTGCCTGGTATCCGGAGTGGAAAATGTCCATGTGGAACTAGTTACTTCGACAGAAGAAAAAGATGCTTGTGAAACCCAGGAGAAAAGATACCGTCCAGCATTTGCTGTAACTTTATTCTTCTTGGTCATTTGTTGGTAAAGATCCATCCATTCGTCGAGTTTGGGGTCTGTTGGGGCCCAGATCATTCCCCCGTAGTCTGCATCACGGAGAGCTACGATCCCTCCGGGACGAACCACTCTTCTCATTTCTTTAATAGCGGCGACAGGGTCACTCAGGTGCTGAAGAAGCTGGTGGGCATGAACAATATCGAAAGTGTTATCTGCGAAGCCCAAATGGTATGTATCTCCTGTATCAAATGAACAGTTGTCGAAACCGAATTCCTCGGAAGCGATTCGGGCTTTTTGGATGATATCTTCCGCGATGTCAATGCCTAGGACAGTCCCTTTCTTAAGTCTTTTGGCGAAATCAATTGTTATTGTTCCTGGACCGCACCCGATATCTAGAAGTCTTGAGTTATCTTCGAGGTATTGCTCCAGATATTTTGCAGAATTTTCAATGGTTCGCCATGTGTGTGATCTAAGGACTGACTCATGGTGGCCATGAACGTAGATATCGTCGCTCATGATTTTTCTTTAACCCAGTGATGGTTTTTAGAGGTTGAGTTCATCAATATTCCCATGCCATGCAAGCTGCCCACCATCTATAGGGATATACGTTCCGTTGATGAACCCAGCTTCTGGACTTGCTAAGAAACAGACAAGTTCAGCTACCTCTTCTGGGTATCCAAGCCGGGGGATTAATCCCTTGCCCGTCATGCTCTTCTCAAAAGCGACAGGATCTTCAGCTTGTTTTACAAATTCTGTGACCATGGAGGTCGCAATAGCAGTAGGGCCGTAACAGTTCACTCGAATTCCATACTTCGCTAGATCAACAGCAAGATTTTGAGTCTGAAGTCTAATGCCGCCCTTTGATGTGCCATATGCGATACACAACGGATAGGCAGAAACTGAACCAACTGACCCAGCATTAATGATCGATGGCAGTTCGCTCTCTTTTAAGTACGGCAATGCATACTTTGAGCAAAGCCACGGCCCTGTGGCGTTCACTTCGAGGACTTTTCTAAATGTATCAACTGACATGTTTTCAAGGTCGCACTCTGCGGGGTCGGCGATTCCTGTTTCATGGATTCCAGCATTGTTGTGCATGATGTCAATACCCCCAAATTCATTCGCTGCTTGCTCCATGAGATTTTGAACATCTTCCGGTGAGGTCACATCACAATGGACGTAGTGCGCTTTTCCTCCGTTATCGCGAATCCCAGCCGCTACGGCCTCTCCAGCTTCATCTGTAATGTCAGCTATTACAACGCTGGCTCCTTTGCTAGCTGCTACTTGTGCTGTTGCTTCGCCAATGCCAGCTGCGCCACCAGTAATAACGAAACGTAAACCTTCAACTCCCATAAAACCACCTACCTGATAGAAACGATGATCAGCTTATATAGAAGCTAAATAGCAGTCAATTTTGGCCATAAGAGCTGCCTTTGTAGATGGAAGGAAGAAAGACGCTACCTGCGCGGACTTCTGATTTGAAATGCTCTAAAGTATTTCTGTGTCATTTACTCGAAATAAAGCTTTAGCAGGCCTTCTAGCACTGCTTGTTTTGGCTGCTTATGCCTGTGGTGGTGACTCATGTGATGATGAGGTTCTCGCTGAATCTGAGCTAGGAGCAGATGATGTCGTTCTGGTTGAAGATGAACCCACAGAAACGCCAACAGCTACCGAGGAACCGAGAGAAACACCTACACCAGTTGAATCAGAGCCAACTCCAGAGCCAACTGAAGAGCCAACGTCTACGTCAACACCTGAACCCACTCCAGATGATGAACCCCCACCAACATCAGAAGAAGAAGGTGAGATCATAAACGTTTTGATTGACACGTACACATGGGGCCAAAGTCAGAAAACGATCGCTTTACAGGAAGTCTTGGGAATAACAGCTGACGGATTTTACGGGTCGGGAACACGTTCCGCTCACCTTGCGGAACTAGATAACAGAGGTTTAAGTACATCGGGAGTTCCGGACGACCCCTCGTCATCCCCTCCAACTACTAACCCGAATCCAACTCCAAATCCAACTCCAACTCCAAATCCATCCACCCCTTCTCCTACCCCAACACCAGGAACAAGTTATACCCCAGTGTCGATTACCCAAACAACGCTTTCATGTTCAGATGTTGAATTCGAATGGAGCAACCCTGACAGTGCCCCTGATTCATGGCAAGTAAAGCTTGATGTCCGAGCTAACGTTGGTTCCGGCAATCCTCCATCTTCATTGTGGGTTTCGAAAACTCGTACAGTTTCTGGAAGTAGTAGTAGTGAAACATTTACTTCTCAAGAATTCCATGGTCAAAATGTTTGGGTAACCCTCTGGGGAAATGGGGCCCCGTATACGTTGACGATATCTAGAGTGGATAATGGAGTTGTCAGTACCCCAAGAACCTCTTCAGGTTTAATGTGGGACGACTGTTAGCCAATATCTACTTGATTTGTGGAAATGATCTCGCAGTATTTACCACACGGCATTGAAGGCGTTTTCTTTCCTGTTTGCTCCAGTGTAAGCGTTGACTTCTTATGGATTAGCTGTAAAGAAGTCTTCAAGTAGAGGAACGTAATGGTCTAGCGGATTTGACTTATAGGAAGGGTCAAAGGCCGGAGCATCGTAGAGAGCGCAGAATTCTTCACAGTGGTCATAGTGTTCGTGCCCATCAAATTCATCTCGGGCATTTCGATCTCCTCCTAAGTAATGCCAGAAGTAGTAGCCTTGAAAAATTCCATGATGCTGAACCATCCAATGGTTAGCTTCTGAAACAAAAGGCTTAAGGATCGCTGCAGCAAGATCAGGGTGATTATGAGGTGTGAGAATATCTCCAACGTCATGGATAAGAGCACAAACTATATATTCATCGTCTTTGCCGTCGCGTTCAGCCCGAGTTGCTGTTTGAACACTGTGCTCAAGCCTATCGACAGGGAAGCCTCCGTAATCATTTCTAAGTAGTTCCAATTGCTGGAGTACTCGAGTGGGTAGCGAATCAGTTAGAGTTCCACGCTGGGACATGATGAGCTCCCAGTCTTCTTTCGTTGAGTCTTGGAATGAAGTGAAACTTGCTCTTGTCTGCGTAATCGAATCCGTCATATTTCCTCCTAGCTGGCTCTCTCTTATTGGGTGTTAGAATTCTGTTTAGGATCTGGCACTCCTGGCCGCGTTCCTTCGTGGTGTTCGACGAATTCAATAAGGTACCCATCGAAATCTTTCACAAAAGCAACAGTCACTGGCCATCTGTCTAACTTCACAGGCTGGGTTACCGATTCACACCCAGCGGCAATAGCCCGATTATAAAGCCGCTGACAATCTGATGTATTGACATAAATCTTCCACATGGCTGTACCCATATCTATGGGTCCTTCATTGTCAAGGTGTTGGGCGAGCTGAATTCGAGATCCTCCCTGCTCAGCCTGTAATACTGCCTCCAACACTCCTGGAATTTCAGTACGGTGCTGCAAAGGGAGCTCGCACACCCCTTCCCAAAATTCAAGTGCTTTGTCGATGTTTTGAACGTTGATGCAATATTGCCCAAGTATCTGCGTCATAACTACCCCTCGATTTAACTGTACATTTAGGAATCCCGTGCAGCAATACTTTACTGGGGCACTTTCTAATGGGTTTGGAATCTTTCTTTAGTACTATCTAACATTTACAGAGTCGGGTAGCATTTGTGCTTCCATTATTGGTATGAAGGGAAGAGAATTTTGGGCGATTGGCTCATACTGAGTAAGCGTGCTGCTTTTGTTTCACACCGGCTTGTGGGGTGGGTCTATTGGGAGCCACACGGTATAGAACGCTACGCGGCTTTAGGGATACCAGATGGGTTAGGGTACTATGTGACCACCCGAGCTGGTCTTCTAGGTAAAGCGGGCCCAGATGTCGTTACGGCAGCGTATTACTCAATCCACCCAGATTTCATAAAAGCAAGTTACGAGCACCTATTGCTAGTTGGCTCTGTCGAAAACGCTATTCAGATTAGAGATGAAGCTGTCCTATATGGATTGCGAAAATACGTCCCAGATGTTTGTGAGGAATTAAGTTCAATGGCCGGAAACCTATGGGATGCAGCTGATTCGCTTCCTATTTCAGGCCGACTACTGTTCGCTTCTCAGCTACGACACCGCCGACCCGATGAACCAGTGCTTGATGCATGGCTTGCCGTGAACTGCATTCGAGAGTGGCGAGGGGATACACATTGGGCTCTTCAAATCGCAGATGGACTTTCGGGGGCAGAATCGGGTGTTCTTGATGGGGCTTGGAGAAATTACGGCGACGATTGGTTACCTCGTAGTCGCGGAGCGGATGATGCCCTGCTAGAAAAGGCGTATTCCAAGTTAGAAGAGCGCGGATTCGCGCAAGCTGGAAAAGTCAATGATGCGGGTATAGCCCACCGGATAAAGCTGGAAGAGAAGCTTGATAAGGCAGCAGTCATAGCTTGGCAGCATTTAGGTGAAGAGAGATCGATTAGGTTCGTCGAGCTAGTAGATTCTGTCGGTCATGTATTGATGGAAAGGATTGATCAGACGGCCGGTAAGAAATGGATGCCAGCAGGACGTTAATTAATTTCAGCTACTAGTATGGCCGGTCGCCGGAGATTGTCACTCGTTCCATTCTTCGAAACAAGGGGAGGAAATCGTCTGTTGCTACGTGTTGGACGCACCTGTTATCCCACATTACGAAAGTTTCCGGTTCCCACTGGACCCTCAATTGGATACTGGAATCACGAATCGCCTCAGCTAATTTGCTCAGTAGGTAGTCGCTTTCCTCACCGTCGACACCTTCTATGTGTGAGGTAAAGAAGTTGTTCGTAAAGATTGATCGCTTCCCGGTTTCTGGATGGGTACGAATGACTGGGTGGAGAACGGGAGGGTATTCCTTAATCTTCTCTTCATGGCTTTCTTCGCTGTTAAATCGCGTCGAAGGGCCAAACATTTTTGTGTAATCGTTAACCGCTGATAATTCTTCAACACGGGCTTTTATCTCGGGTTCAAGATTCTCGTAGGCCGCTGCAGCATTAGAGAATCGAGTATCTCCACCTTTTTCAGGGATGACCTTTCCTCTAAGAATTGAACCCATAGGTGGCTTCTCACGAAATGAGACGTCTATATGCCAATCTTCTGCAGCATTGTAATTTTGTCTCGCTGAATCTCCTCCAGCTTCTAAGACAATAATTTCTGGGTGGTCTTCGAGATTATCTGCGAAAGGGTGAATTTCTAGCTCGCCAAAATTCTTACCGAACGCTATATGGGCTTCAGTAGAGATTTGCTGATCCCGAAAGACAAGTACCTTATGTTCAAGCCATGCCTGCTTAATTTCAGCTACTGCATCCTTATTTAGATTATCTAGCTGAATGCCAGAAACTTCAGCGCCGATATGTTCACTAAGTGGCTGTATCTTCATGTAAGTCCCCAACTGGTATAGGATAATGATAATAAGGGGATCCCTTCTTCACAAGAACTCAGAGAAAGATCATTTGAGGTGGGGATTATCAGAATTAATTGAATTTGGGATTTAAGCCTTCTGTTGCTTAGCTAGGGCCGAGCAAGACAGGGAACCTTCGGTATGCTTTTCGAGCCGTTGTAGTTTCCTCAAGAGGAGGGTCTTGTGGATCAAGGCGAACATTATGGCGAATCAACTCATGGACAACTACTCCTACTAGGCCAAATAGGCGTTGATTAAAGCCTTCCTCTGGATCTGGTTCAACTCCTCCAGCCAACTCAGAACCGATACAGTGGTGCATTCCGTGGCCAAAGCTAAATCCGTGTCTAGGCACATCGTCGGGCAATAACCTGTCAGGGTTAAAATCGTCAGCAGTAGTGCCAAAAATCGATTTATCTCTATTCGCAGCCTCAATATCGATGTCCACGCGATCTCCAGACCGTACTTTTGTTCCATCAGAGAGTAGGAAGTCTTCAGTGGCTCGACGTCCGCCAATTGGGCTTATCGGCGACAGGCGAAGCGTTTCGAGGATGCACTGGCGGACAAATGACTGGTCTTCTATTAAGCGGTATCGGTCATTTGGGTAGCATTCCAGCCAAGATAAGAGATTGTGGATTGTATTAGTGAGGGCAACAGCGCTAGTTGAAGCGCCTGCAGTAAGGTAAAAGGCTACTTCACGACCCATGACGGATATCGAAAGTTCCGTATTTGCGACGAGTACTGCTAGCACGTCTCGAGGTAGCACCCCTCCATCGTTCGTAATAGCTTCTCGTTTTTCGACGGAAGGTCGGACGAATTCGTCTTCGAATGCAGTAACAGCATTAGCGATTTCAGAAACTTTCTTTTCTCGATCCCCCTGGTAGTGATGTATTCTCGCTCCTTCAATAAAATCGGCGAGAAGCGCTAGTAGTCGATCTGATTCTTTCTGATCTCCGATCTTGCGGTCTATTCCAGCGTTTACGCAACTTAAGCTAAGCATTATTTGGTGAGCGAACGACATTAATTCGCACCGTCCACTTTTGAGATGGGGAGCTAGAGCTGTCTGAAGAATGAGGGGAAATTCTTTACGTTCGTATTCCAGCTGGACGTCACGGCGAAACAATGGATTTTCTATGCGTCGACGATCACGATGTTCATCGCCGTGGAGATTGATAAGGACATCGTCCATTACCACGCTCCCATCAAAGAGCCCTTGACGAAGGAGCTTGGATCGGTAAGCTTCTGTAGCTCCAGCCCAGGTCCTGACGGTATGCGTTGTTTCAGGCTGTGACTCCATTGGCCAAGCATAGTCCCAAGCTCTGAGTTTGTTAACTGTGATATGTGGCGCTCTTGGCGTGGATGTTGTTTTCTTTTAGGTAAACGTTAGTGGAGTGTTTAAAAGGGCTTATCGCCCATTACTGTCACTCGTTCGACATGCCTTGTTTGAGGGTAGAAATCATTCGATGCCTGATGCTGCACAATTCTGTTATCCCACATCACGACCGTGTCAACCTCCCACTTGACTCGGCATTGAATTGAAGGGTCAAGCATTGCTTGTTCAAGGATGCGAAGTAAATGTCGGTTCTCATCGTCTTCAATTCCTTCTATATGAGAGACGAAGGGTCTATTGGTGTAGATTGCTTTCTCTCCCGTAACAGGGTGTGTTCTGATTACAGGGTGTCGGACGGCGGGGTACTCTTCTTGCTTTCTCTGCCGTTCTTCTGGGCTCATTCGTCTCCCAAATGTTCGAGAGAAGTCATGTATTGCATAGAGAGAGTCAACCCTGGACTGCACGTTAGGGTTTAGACGATTGTAGGCCTCGGCAGCATTGGCGAATGACGTGTCCCCACCAACATCAGGTATGACGCATCCACGAAGTATTGACCCCATGGATGGTTCTTGCCTCCACGTCACATCTGAGTGCCAGTTAGATGCCGCATACTGTGCTTTGTCATTAGATATTATTTTAACGATCTCTGGGTAGTCGTCTGGGTGTGGTGCGAAAGGATGGACTTCTAATTCGCCAAAGTTTTTCCCAAAAGAAATATGTTGTTCTCTAGTAATATCCTGATCTCGGAAGACAAGAACTTTGTGTTTCAGCCAAGCATTTGTTATGTACTCAATCTCTATCGGCGCCGGATCGCCGAGATCGATGCCACTAATCTCCGCACCGATATACCCGCAGATCATCCGTGTTTCCATCGATCCCCCCAGTCCATAATAATGAATCCGGCGCGCTGTAACAACTGGTCTTAGGTTCTTGGGTCGCTGGGACTCTCATTTCGTATTCGCTTGGATTCTCTCGCTCTATCCGTCATTGCGAGTTTAGTTTTACGAAGCCGAATAGTTTCAGGAGTTACTTCAATGCACTCATCAGTGGCGATAAATTCGAGTGCTTGTTCAAGAGAAAAAATTCTTGGAGGAGTCAGGCGGATCGTATTATCTGAAGCGGCGGCACGCACGTTAGTCATTTTTTTCTCTTTTGTAATGTTGACATTCATATCTTCAAGCCGCGAATTCTCTCCAACAATCATTCCTTCATAGACTGTGGTCCCTGGGTCTATGAGCAACGAAGTTCTTTCTTGCAGGGGGGCGATAGCATATGTCGTGGCAGTTCCAGACCGGTCCGATACGACGCTTCCTGTTGTTCTCGTGCGGAGTTCACCTATCCAAGGTTCGTATCTATTAAAAACATGGTGTAGTAACCCGGTGCCCCGAGTTTCAGTAAGGAATTCGGTCCTAAATCCAATTAAAGCTCGAGCAGCAACAATGTATTCAAGCCGAACCCAACCACTTGCGTTGTTCGTCATTGTTTCCATACGAGCTTTACGGCTACCGAGAAGTTGCGTTACCGGTCCAACATAATCTTCAGGTATATCAATAGTTAAATATTCCATTGGTTCATGAAGGGAACCATCGATCTCTCGAGTGACCACTTCAGGTTTGCCTACTGTCAGTTCAAACCCTTCTCGTCGCATCATCTCCACCAGAATAGCGAGTTGCAATTCTCCTCGTCCTTGGATCTCCCAAGCATCAGGATGTTCAGTGGGGAGCATCCGAATGGAAACATTTCCAACAAGTTCTTTCTCTAACCTTGCTTTAACTAGTCGGGCGGTAAGTTTGTCCCCTTCCTTTCCAGCTAGAGGAGATGTGTTGGTTCCAATAGTCACTGACAGTGTGGGTTCGTCTACGGTAATTATCGGCAAGGCCTTTGGGTTGTCAATGTCAGAAAGCGTTTCACCGATTGTGATGTCTTCAATACCTGATATAGCAATTACTTCACCTGCGTGGGCAGTTTCTACTTCAACGCGTTCTAAATATTCTGTAACGTAAAGGTTCGCTATTTGGGCTTGGGTGATATCACCATTGGTTTTGCACCATGATACATTTTGGCCTTTGCTGATGGTTCCGTGCATGATTCGGCAGATGGCTATTCGTCCTACGTACGGAGAGGCATCAAGGTTCGTTACCCATGCTTGAAAGGGGTGATCAGGGTCGTGGGAAGGCTCTGGAATGGTTTTAATAAGTATTTCAAAAAGTGGGGTTAGGTCGGTGCCGGAGTTTTCAAGGTGAGTCGTAGCGGTTCCTTTTCGAGCATCTGTATAGATAATGGGGAAATCTATTTGATCATCGGAGGCATCTAAGTCAATGAATAATTCGTATACCTCGTCAATGACTTCATCGCATCTAGCATCTGGTCGGTCTATTTTGTTAATGACTAAAACAACGGGCAGGTTTTGAGATAGTGCTTTCTGAAGGACGAAACGTGTTTGCGGTAATGGCCCTTCGCTCGAATCAACAAGGAGCAAAACCCCATCTACCATCTTGAGGGCTCGTTCAACTTCGCCTCCGAAATCTGCGTGTCCTGGGGTGTCAAGGATATTGATCTTTGTTCCTTTGTATTGGACAGCAGCGTTTTTAGCCAAGATAGTTATTCCACGTTCTTTTTCTATATCCATGGAATCCATTACTCGATCTTGGGTTTCTTTGTGTTCACTGAATGCTCCGGATTGACGAAGCATTCCATCTATTAGCGTTGTTTTCCCGTGATCAACATGGGCGATAATAGCTACGTTTCGGATGATTTTCTGCTGTTTCATGACCGCACCACAATATAAGATTTGGAGACGCTTTCCTCCGATATAGGAATCTATGTGAAAAATGTCTACGGTCACTTGGTAGTGCGTTTTGTGATGGAGGAGAGCAAGATGTTAGGGTCCCCTTTGAAAGGGGTCTAAATGGTTGAGCAAATCATAAGTGATGAAAAGAAAAGTATAGTTCTGGAACCTTTGGATGGAGTATCAGGATGGACGCGATTCGGAAGTTGGTTGCTTGAACGTGTTCTAATGATAGTGACTCTGGGAATAGGTTGGATAATTTGGGCGATTGCTCTTAGGGGTACAGGTCAAACACCTGCAAAAAAAATGATGAATCTCACCATTTGGGATCTAGAAACCAATGCTCCAATGACTATTGAGAGAATGATCATTATGCGAGGGTTGGTCGGCGGCTTGGTTGCAGGCTTCGCTTTACCATTAACTTTATACGTTCTAGCTTTCATGCCATTTTGGGACAAAAATAATCGAGACCTCCATGACAAAGTATCTAGGTCATCTGTGATAGCTACTCCAGGTCAGGTCCTCTAAGCATTAGGAGTAACTGGGTCATTTCCCAAACTAAGGATCGTTTTAATATGTGCGTCCCCGAGGGCCCGAACCGAAACGTATACCCTTTAGAAAAGGTCGTAGTCGTTTATCCTGTTAACCTTCGTCGGCTTGAGCGTAAGGGCTCTCAAGAACACTCTCGTGACCGTCAGTGATTGGCTGGTCGATGCGCTGGCCTCTCTCACCATCCGGACCGAATGAGTTCACAACCTCGCGGAGGTGAGTCCGGTCGGGGATCTGCGGTAGCTGTTGCGGCTGGCCTGGCATCTTGGCAATGTGTAGCGTCTGCGTGGGGAAAGCGAAGTCAACCTGTAGTGATTCGGCAAGCCGCATAATATCGAGATTGAGGACGTGCCGGGTACGCAGCTCTTCGTTCCAATCTTCGGCATCGATGAAGCAGTAGATCAACACATCGAGGCTGGTGGCGCCAAAACCATGGAACTCGACGATGTAATAGTCCTGACGCATACCAGAGTTGGACCGGATTATGGCCCGAATTCCTTCAACGAACGCTTGCATCTGATCTGTAGTGGTGTGGTACCCGACCCCAAGCGTAGTCTTATACCGCCGCCAACGTCGCTGACCCATATTGTCGATCCCGCTATCCATTAGATTGCCATTCGGTACGCTCACCAGCGAGTTGTAGAAGGTGCGCACACGGGTCGATCGAAAGCCTACGGCTTCGACGGTACCTTCGACGCCATCTACGACGACCCAGTCGCCTACCTCGAATGGTTTGTCGGCGAAGATCGTGACTCCGCCTAGCAGGTTACGAACCGTATCTTGTGCTGCCAGCGCGATTGCAAGACCACCAAGACCTAGGCCTGCGATCAGTGACGAGACGTTGATATCTAGGTTTTGCAGGACGAACAGCA
>CETH01443773.1_pt1 | contig 18757 bp, 19 predicted proteins | sample 361461 | NCBI WGS metagenome assembly CETH01 (sample SAMEA2622695, study PRJEB7988) | marine metagenome | isolation source: saline water (ENVO:00002010), including
CGTGAAAGCTGTTAGCGCCGATGGTACTATGCCTTAAGGTATGGGAGAGTAGGTCGTTGCCAGGTTTTTTTATTTCATTTTAATATTTTAAGTATAATATATATTTAATGACCTCTTATCTTAGTAATCTTGAAAAAATAACAACAGATAAATATCTGAAACAAGGTTATCTGATAGAAGACATTAAAGATATAAAATCATTTAAAAAAATCGATAGATATCTCAAGAACCAAATTCTAAGAAGTTATCCAGATATAAACGATAACTATGAGAATTCAGAAATTTTTGATAATCTTCATAAGCATGTAAAAATTAAAAGCTTAAATGATTTAAGAATTAAATTGATAAAATCATTATTTACAAAAAAAGAAATTAAAAAAGCATATTATGCTTTATCTAAAGAAATTCTTAATCAAATTGTAGGGAATGAATTGGCAATGCAAAAAAGATTAAATCTTAGCATACAACTACCTAATGATAAAAGTTCACTTCTATCTGTTCACGCAGATACATGGTCTGGAGACTCGCCTTATGAAGTTGTAGTTTGGCTCCCACTTGTTAATTGTTATGATTCTAAATCAATGTTTATACTTAGTCCTGATAAAACCAAAAAATTGTATCAAAAAAAACTCAGTAAAATTTCAAAAGGATCAAATAAAACTCTTTTTTCAAAAATAAAAAAAGATTTAAATTTTATAAATATTAAAAGAGGTCAATTTTTAATATTTAATCAAAACCTACCTCATGGAAATATTGTTAATAAAACTAAATTTACAAGGGTTTCAATGAACTGTAGATTTAAATCTATTTTTTCTCCTTATTTTAAAAAAGAATTAGGTGAATTTTTTGAACCCGTTTCTCTTCGAGCTGCTTCAATTGATGGAATGAAATTTAATCTACCAAAAATATAATGAAAGTTAGAGGTTATGTTTCAAGTAGAGATTTTATGGGGCATAATATTCCTCAACAAGTTCAAAACATGGCCATAAGAGACTATTGTTTAAAAAATAACCTAGAATATCATTTAAGTGAAGTAGAGTATTCTATGAAAGGTTCTTTTTTTTCAATTAATGGTTTAATTCAAGACATTCAAGCAATGAAAGGAATTGTTTTTTATAGTATTTTTCAGTTACCAGAAAATGAAACTATGAGATTAAAAATACTAACAAAATCTAAAAAAAAAAATATAATTTTATTTTTTGCTATAGAATCTATGGTTTGTAAAACCCAGAGTGATATAAAAGAAATTGATGAGTTGATTAGATTAAAACTAACTTTAAAAAACCCAAATCTTGTTTGGCCATATAAAATAGATGAGTAAATTAAAGAATTTTGTAACAAAAATACATCAATCAACAAAAAGAGATTATTTACAAAGGATGAATGATAATAAACCTTATTGTATGAAAAAAGCCAGAAAGTTTGGCAAAGACTTTTGGGATGGAAACAGGAGATTTGGTTATGGCGGTCATACATATATCAAAGATTATTGGAAACCTGTGGCAATAAAATTGATTAAAAATTACAAACTAAATGCTAATTCTAAAATATTGGACGTCGGATGTGGTAAAGGATATTTATTGTATGAAATTAAAAAGTTAATTCCAAGTATAGAGATTCATGGTTTTGATATTTCAAAATATAGTATAGCAAATTCCAAAAAAGAAATAAAAAATAACTTGTTCGTTCATAATGCAAAAGACAAATTTCCTTTTAAAAAAAATTATTTTGATCTTACTTTTAGTCTAGCAACTCTCCATAATTTAACTATTTTTGAATTAAAAAACTCAATACAAGAAATAGAAAGGGTCTCAAAAAAATCATATATCATGGTAGAAAGTTACAGAAATGAAAAAGAACTTTTTAACGTCCAATGTTGGGCACTAACTTGCAAATCTTTTTTTGATTATGATGAATGGTTGTGGTTATTCAAAAATTTTAAATATAGTGGTGATTATGAATTTATATATTTTTAATAATGAATTTTACAAGTTTTTTTAAAAGTAATAATTTTTTTTATATTTTAATTTTTTTCTTACCATTTAGTTTTTTTATCGGTCCTGCTTTTCTTAATACAACAGTTTCTTTAATTTGTTTTATTTTTTTAATAATCTACTTTTTTAAAAATATTAATATAGCGATAAGTAAAATTATTTTAATTTTATACATAATTTGGATTTTTTATTTAATATTACGCTCAATCTTATCTGAAAATATAATACTATCTCTTGAAGCTTCTTTGTTATATTTTCGTTACGGCGTTTTTTTCTTATCAGTTTTGTTTTTATTCCAAGATACGACTCAATCAAAAAAATTTTATATTTGTTTATTATCTTCATTATTAATTTTATGCTTTGATGGAATTTATCAATTTTTTATTGGAGAAAATTTAATTGGTTTAAAATCGCATAACTCAAGAGTTAGTAGTTTTTTTGGAGAGGAATTTATTTTAGGTCATCACTTATCTAAAATACTACCTCTGATTATTGGTTTAACTATATTTTTTTTTTCAAAAAAAACATACAAAAATATCATAATTTTTTTAATTCTTATTGTGGCTTCATTTACTATTTTATTCTCAGGTGATAGATCTGCTTTAATTTTTTTATTTTTAACAATTCTATTAACTTTGTACTATTTTTATTATTCATCAAAAAAATCTTTATATTTTTCTATTTTTGTAATTATATCTATATTTGCAACAGTTATCTCATATTCAGAAAATGTAAAAAATAGAATTATTAATAATTCTATAACTGAAATTTATTCTAAAGATGAATTTAGATTTTATTCTCATCAACATGAATTACATTTTAAAAGTGCATTTAAAATGTTTATTCAAAATCCAACATTTGGAATTGGTCCAAAGCTATTCAGGCATCACTGTTCAGATAAAAAATATAATGTTAAAGAGAAAATTAATAAAGAAAATGAACATTTCTTAATTGGATGCTCAACAAGTCCACATAATTTAACTATTCAATTATTAGCAGAAGTTGGGATTTTTGGCACTGTTCCAGTTTTAATATTAATTTTAGCCTTATTTTATAAATTTTTTCATATTATTATTATAAATAATCAAAATAAAAAATTTTATTTAATCTTCATATATTTATCATGCTTAATATGCTTATCTCCATTTACTCCAACTGGAAATATATTTGGAAGTTATATTTCAACAATGATATACCTTAATTTATCTATAGCATATTATTTAGATACAAAAAAAAATGAAAAATATTAATTTTGAAGAAGAAAGAATAATTAACAGAATATTAAAGAGAAATCAGTTTTCTTTAAATTTAGATTTTTTAGATAAAATTATACACAATAAGTCAATTCTAATACTTGGTGCATCAGGTTCTATAGCTCAGTCCACTATATCTTATCTTGATAAAAAAAATTTTTATGAAATGATTTTGATAGATAAAGACGAAAATGGATTAACTAAATTAAGCAGAGAGATAAGTCTTAATAATAAAAAGAAAACAAAATTTTTATGCTTTGACATAAATTCTCCACCTAAGCTTTTTTATAAAAGAATTAAAAATAAGGATTTAATCATCTTAAATTTTGCAGCTCTTAAACATGTTCGATCTGAGACATTCAAAGAAAGTTTAGACTATATGCTTATGACAAATTGTATTTCACCTTTTATTATTTTTGATAAGTTACAAAAAAATAATCAAATTTCTTCATTTTTTTCAATATCAACAGATAAATCAAATTTACCTGTAAATTATATGGGTGCATCAAAAAGGCTAACAGAATATTTGTTAAAAATTTACAAAAAAAAATATAATAAAACCAAAATATCCTCTACACGTTTTGCAAATGTTCTTTTTTCAAATGGAAGTTTAACAGAGTCCATTATAGATAAAATAAAAAAAAGGCAAAACTTTGGTGTTCCTAAAAATTCTTTTAGATATTTTATTTCAAAAAATGAGTCAGCTCAAATTGTTCTTGCTTCATTAAGTGATGAATTTGATGGTTTTATTTCTTATCCTAAAATAAATATAATTGGCAAACCAATCTCACTAGTTGAAATTGTAAAAAGAATTTCATTAATTTTTAAAATAAATATTAATTTTGTGAATGAAATTGAAGATTTTAGTAAATCAAAATATAAAGAAAAAAAAATACACAATTTACAAGTCTTATTAAGTAACTATACAACTGGTGAAAAAAAAAGTGAGAGTTTTAAAATCAGTAATGACAAATCATTTAATACTAAATTTATAGAATTAAAGAAAATTAAACTTCCATCTCCTCCATTAACAATTACATACAAAAAAATTCAAAACATTATAAAAAGTAAAAACAAGCATGAAGAAATATTAAATTTAATTGATAATTTAAGTGAGTTTAAACATAATAAGAAAAAAAAATCACTTTTTGATATAATATAACCTTGTCTGATATAAATATAATTGTAACTGGCTCAAATAGTTTTATTGGAAATAAAATAATATCTAAATATAACAAAAGATATAATTTTATTCCTTATAATAAAAAAAATGGATATGATCTAAAATCAAAATTAATTGTCACTCATTCAAAAATTGATTATATAATTCACACTGCATTTATAAAAAATATATCGACTAAAAAAAATGACTCAGATTATAAGGCAAATATATTAGGTGTTAAAAATTGTTTAAATTTATGTAAAAAATATAATGCCAAATTTATTTTTTTAAGTACCTATGTTTATGGCAAAACTGATAAGTTGCCAATAAGTGAAAATCAAAAAACAAATCCACATAATTCATATTCTAAATGTAAATTAGCATGTGAAAAATTATGTAAAATTTATTCAAATAAATACAATATTGATGTTGCTGTTTTGAGAATATTTAATGTTTATGGTAAAATACAAAATAAAAATTTTTTAATTTCAAATATTCTTCAACTAGTAAAAAAAAATTATGGCTCAAAGAATATTATTAAAATTTATGATTATGGTACTAAAAGAGATTATTTGCATATTGATGATCTTGTAAAATTATTTGGAAAAATTATTAATAAGGGATTTATAAAATATAAAATTTATAATGTTGGATCTGGAAAATCTTACTCTTTAAAAGAAATTTTAAAAAAAATAAATTTGATATATCCTGGGATTAAGTTTAATATTATAAATTTTGAACAAGAGTCTTTAGTAAAAGATACAAAGTGTAATATAAATAAATTAAAAAAAACATTCTTATGGAAACCAACCATTTCTCTTTATAGAGGTTTAAAATTATCCTCTTTTATTAAATGATTAAAAAACTTAAATTAGGGATTGTCACACAAGCTGGCAGTAGTAGTGGTTATGGACATATTCACAGAACAATAGCCATTGCAAATCAATTAAAAAAAAATTACCAAATTTCTATATTTTTAATTCAAACAAAAAAAAAATTTACAGAAATTATAAATAATAATTTTAAAATAATTAAATATAAAAAAAATATAAAAATAGAAAATCTTGATTTACTTATTATTGATAAATTAAATAATAATTCATTTTTCATTAAAAATTTATCACAAAATAATGCTAAAATTATAATTTTTGATGATAAAAATTACTATAAACAAAAAAATATTTTTCAAATTAATGTACTATATTTTTCAAAAAAAAATAGAAATTTAATACCTTTTATAAAAAGCAAGTCAATTCCTCATATAATTACTAAGAAATATAATTATCAATATAAATTTAATAATAATGTTAAAAAAATATTATTTATTCAAGGAGGGGGTGATCCACACGGAAATTTATTAAAAATTTACAAACTTTTAAGTTTTGAATTTATAAAAAGAAAAAATATAAAATTTGTCTTTCACTTAGGATATAATTCAAAAGACTATTATAAAATAAATAAAAATAATATACCAAATAATGTTTTAATTACTTCATCTAAAAATAACTTCTATAGTATAATAAAAGATGTTGATTTAGCAATAACATCAGTTGGGTTAACTGCATTAGATTTTGTTTATTATAAAATACCTTGTATTTATTTATCAAATGAAAAAAAAGAATTGGAAACTAGCTTATTACTATCTAAAAATGGGATTGGATATAATTTTGGTAAATTATTAAACAGTAAAAAAAAATTATTTCTTAATGTAATAAATAAATATATTAATAAAAACGATGAAAGAAAAAAATTGTACATTGCAATTAATAAATATAAAGTTAACGGTTTAGAATATATTAAAAAAATAATTTATGAGAAAATTTAAAATCAAAGATAAAACTATTACACATGAATCAAATCCATATACAATAATGGAAATAGGGGTAAATCATGAGAATTCCATGGAAATTGCTGAAAAATTAATAATTGATGCAAAAAAATCTGGAGCAGATGCTGTAAAATTTCAAACTTACAAAGCTGATAAAATTGCCTCAGTTAATAGTCCTTCTTATTGGGATTTAAAAGAAGTCCCAACAGATACACAATATAAATTATTTAAGAAGTATGATAAATTTAATGAGGAAGATTATATTAAATTGTATCAATTATGTAAAAAGCACAATATTGAATTTATTTCTACTCCTTTTGATGAAGATGCAGTAGATTTTTTAGATCCCCTGTTAAATATTTATAAAATAAGTTCTTCAGATATAACTAATTTACAGTTATTAAAAAAAGTTGCTGAAAAAAATAAACCTATAATTCTCTCAACAGGTGCATCAAATATGGATGAAATTAAGTTTTCATTTAATTATATACAAAAATATAGTAATGCTGATATTTCTTTACTTCATTGCATTTTGAATTACCCAACTAATGACTATGAGGTTAATTTAAATATGATAAAAAACTTGGAAGATGAATTTCCAAATACCATTATAGGCTTTTCTGATCATACATATGCAAAAGATGATATGAGAATTATATTATTTTCATATATTGCTGGAGCTAGAATAATTGAAAAACATTTTACATATGATAAAAACTTAAAAGACAATGATCATTTTCACTCAATGGATAAAAGTGATCTTCAAATTTTTTATAAACAACTAAATGAAATTCAAAAAATCATGGGAAATTATAGGAAAGTTTGTATTGAATCAGAAATGGTTTCAAGAAAAAACGCTAGGAGAAGTCTTGTTTTGAAAAAAGATTTAAGTCCAAATGAACTTATTCAAAATAACCACCTTATTTCCAAAAGACCAGAATCTGGAATCCCAAGTTCAAAAATTAATGAAGTTGTTGGTAGAAGAGTTAATAAAAGCTTAAAAAAAGACCACATATTACAATGGCAAGATATTAGTAGTGAAAACTGATATTATTTCATCAAAAAATATTCGAAAGTATTGCTGTAAAGATGAAGATGATTTTTTTAAAGCATTAAAAAAAATCGATAAAAACGAGTATAAATTTTTAATAGTTGTATCAAAAGAGAAAAAAACAATTGGCACCATAACTGATGGCGATATTCGTAGATCTTTACTAAAACTCTCTAGCAAAGATCTTAAAGTAGGAAAAATAATGAATAAAAATTTTTCTTATGGTTTGAATAGTCATAGTGAGGAAAATAATATAAATTTAGCAGTAAAATTCTTAAAAAAAAATCATTTAAATTCATCGTTTTTTCCTGTTGTTGATAAGAATAAATTATTAAAAAAAATATTAGTAATAAGCAAAGATATTTCTGAATTAAATATATTAATATTAGCTGGAGGAAAAGGATCTAGGTTGGGAAAATTAACAGCAAATACGCCTAAACCTCTTTTAAAAATAAAAAATAAATCAATATTAGAGCTAATATTAAACTCTGTTAAAAAAATTCCTAAAAATAAAATCTATATTTCATTAAATTACAAAAAAGAAAAAATAATTAAAAAGATTAATTCATTAAAAATTAAAAACATTGTTTTTTTAAATGAAAATAAACCACTGGGTACTGCTGGATCATTATCATTAATAAGAGATCATAAAAATGATTTAATTGTAATAAATGGAGATATTATTACAAACTTAAACTTTGAGAGTTTTATTGAATATTTTTATGATAAAGATTATGATGCATTAATTGCTTCTGCATTAATTCCAAAAAAAATAGACTTTGGAGTTTTAGAAACAGAAAATGATAACTTGGTAAATATAAAAGAAAAACCAATATTGAATATAAATATAGCTTCTGGAATATATTTATTTAAATCAAAAGTTTTAAAAAATTTTAATAAAGTAAATAGAATTGACATGCCTGAATTTTTAAATAAATTATTAAAGAATAATTATAATGTTGGTGTTTTTCCAATATATGAAAAATGGATAGATATTGGTACTCCAAAATCTCTTAAAAATGAAAGAAAATAATTTAATAGTACTACCTGTAAGAGGCGGTTCGAAAAGTATAAAGAAAAAGAATATTTTTTTGCTCAATAATAGACCTCTATTAGATTATGTTGTAAGTGAAATATCTAAATTAAAAAAAAATTGTATTTTAGCAGTTTCAAGTGATGATGCAAATATTCTCAATTCTGTTAAAAAAAATAATAAAATACAAATTATAAAGATAAAAAGACCAAAGAATTTATCAGGAGATTTTGTAACTTTGGATCCTGTAATATTCCATGCATTTGAGTATTCAGAAAAAAAAACAGGTATATTGTTTGATAAAATTATAACTGTTCAAGCCACAAGTCCATTGTTAAACATTGAAGATATAAAAAAAGCAATAAATTTTTTTAATACAAAAAAATTTGACTCTCTTGTATCTGTTATTGAAGATACTCATTTAAGGTGGAGAAAAAATGGCCATAAATATGCGCCTTTGTTCAAAAAAAGAGTTAATAGGCAAAAATTAGAAAAAGATTTTAGAGAAACTGGATCTTTTCAAATTTGTTCAAGAAAACAAATTATTAAAAAAAATAGACTCGGAAAAAAACTATGCTTTTATGAAATTTTGCCAAAAATAAGAGGGTTAGATATTGACACAATTCATGACATGTATATTGCAGAGCTTGTTCTTAAGAATAGACATAAATTTTTTTAATAAATTAAACTATGAGTAGAATTTTAGTTACTGGAGGAGCTGGATTTATTGGTTCAAATTTAGTTGATTTTTTAATATCAAAAAATCATGAAGTAATAGTGATTGATAATTTATCTACTGGCAGAAAAGAAAACATATCTCATATTATTGATAAAATTGAATTTATAAATCAGGATATATCTCAAAAAGGTGATTGGTTAAAAAATATAAAAGGAATAGAATACGTTATCCATTTAGCAGCATTAGCTGATATTGTTCCCTCTATAGAAAATCCACAAAAATACTATGAATCTAATGTTACTGGTACAATTAATATATTAGAGTTAGCTAAAAATAATAATATAAAAAAAATAATCTATTCAGCCTCCTCATCTTGTTATGGATTGCCTGACTCCTTTCCAACAAAAGAGACTGCTGAAATAAGACCACAATACCCCTATGCTCTTACTAAGTATCTCGGTGAGCAGTTACTAATGCATTGGTCTTTAGTTTACAAATTACCTTCAATTTCATTAAGATTTTTTAATGTTTATGGAACAAGATCAAGAACATCTGGAACCTATGGTGCAGTTTTTGGTGTTTTCTTAGCCCAAAAACTTGCCCAAAAACCTTTTACTGTCGTGGGTGATGGAAATCAAACAAGAGATTTTACTTACGTAACTGATGTAATTGAGGCAATTTATGCAGCAATCTTTAGCTCTGTCAAAAATGAAATATTTAATATTGGTTCTGATAATACTTACAAAATTAATGAAATAGTAGATCATTTAAATGGTCCTGTCATAAATATTCCAAAAAGACCAGGTGAGCCAGATTGTACATGGGCTAATATAGAAAAGGCAAAAAATTTGTTGGGATGGAAACCAAAATTAAATTTAAAAAAAGGAGTTGAAATTCTACTTGAAAATATAGATTACTGGAAAGATGCGCCAGTATGGGATAAAGACACAATAGATGTTGCAACAAAATCGTGGTTTAAGTACTTAGGTAATGAAAAAGAAAATAGTTGAATTATCAAAAGCAGAAAAATTTTTTTCAGCTTTTAAAAAAAAAGGCAAGTCAATTATTTTATGTCATGGAGTATTTGATTTAGTTCACATAGGACATATAAAATATTTTGAAGAGGCAAAAAAGAAAGCAGATCTTCTAATTGTTTCTCTCACTCCTGATAAATTTATTAATAAAGGGCCTGGTAGGCCATATTTTAATAATGAGCAAAGAATTCATTCCATTAGTTCTCTTGAGATTGTTGACTTTGTAATACTTAATGACAGTCCAGACTCTATAAAATTAATCAAATCAATCAAACCTGATATTTATTTTAAAGGTCAAGATTATAAAGATTACTCAAAAGATACTACAGGAAAGATTAAGCTAGAAGAAAACTCAGTAAAGTCTATTGGTGGTAAAATAGCTTTTAGCTCTCAGGAAATGTTTAGTTCAAGCTCTTTGCTAAATAAATTTACAAATGTTTTAAATGAAAAACAAAAAAAATTTTTACAATTTTTAAAAACTAATTTTAATTTTGATGATTTTAAAAATCATGTAAATGAATTAAAGAAGTTAAAAGTTTTAGTTATTGGTGAAGTTATAATTGATGAATATGTATTTTGTGAAGCTTTAGGTAAATCTGGTAAAGAGTCAGTTCTTGCATTAAGAGAACAAAAAAAAGAAAAATACCTTGGTGGTATTTTGCCTATAGCAAAAAATGTTTCTAATTTTTGTAATGAAGTATCAATAATAAGTTATTTAGGTGAGAACGAAAATCAATTAGATTTTATAAAAAAAAATGTAAATAAAAAAATAAAAAAATTTTTTGTTAAAAAAAATGATTCTCCAACTATTATAAAAAGAAGGTACTTAGATAAAGTTGACAGAAAAAAAATTTTAGGAGTCTACAAAATAAATGATGATGAGATTACGAAAAATAATGAAACTAAAATATTAAATCAACTTAAAAAAAATATTAAAAATTTTGATTTAGTTCTTGTTGCTGATTATGGTCATGGCTTGCTTACGACAAACATAAAAAAATATTTAATAAAAAATAGCAAATTTTTAGTTGTTAATGCGCAAGTAAATTCGTCAAACATAAGTTATCACAATCTTTCAAAATATAATGATATAGATGCGTTAGTTATTAATGCTAGTGAATTAAGACAAGAATTGAGAAGTAGAGATGGAGATATTCAAGGATTAAGTGAAAATCTTAAGCAAATTTTAAAATTAAAAAATATACTTGTTACTAAAGGTAAGGACGGAGCAATTCTTATTAATAAAAAAAATCAATCATATGAATGTCCAGCGTTTGCTAATAATGTAATTGATAAAGTAGGAGCGGGAGATACATTGCTTGCGCTTTTTTCAGTATTCAAAGCTAGTAAAAAATTTAATGATGAAGTATGCCTTTTTGTGGCTTCTTTAGCTGCTGGCTATAGTGTTCAAAATTTAGCAAATGAATTATCAATTGATAAAAATTATATATTAAAAAGTTTACAGCATTTGATTAAATAGATTGTAAATAAAAGAATTTTTGGTATCACAGCAATCTTATTAAATGGAAAAAATCATTATTATTGGTGGCGCAGGTTACGTTGGTTGTGAATTAACTCAACTTTTACTTAACACTGGATATGAAGTAACTGTATTTGATTTAATGATTTATGGTGAAGACAAATTACCTACTCATAGTAATTTAACTAAAATTAAAGGAGACGTAAGGGATATAGAAAATTTAAAAAATATTATACCTGGTCATAATACATTAATTCATTTAGCTTGCATTTCCAATGATCCCAGTTTTGAATTAAATCCAAATCTTGGAAAAAGTATTAATTATGACTCATTTCTTCCTATAGTGAATTTATCAAAGAAATCTAAAATTAAGAAATTTATTTATGCTTCTTCTTCTAGTGTTTACGGAGTAAAAGACGAAAATAATGTAACAGAGGATTTGTCGCTAGAACCATTAACTGACTATTCAAAGTTCAAAGCAATGTGTGAAAAAATTTTGCTAGAAAATCAGTCTTCTGATTTTATAACAACAATATTGAGACCGGCTACAGTTTGTGGTTATTCAAGTAGACAGCGATTAGATGTTATAGTTAATATTTTTACTAATTTAGCATTTAATAAAAATTTAATCTCAGTTTTTGGCGGGGATCAATTAAGACCTAACATACATATAAAAGATATGACAAGAGCTTACTTGCATCTTTTACAACAGCCCAATAACAAAATTGATGGTAAAATATTTAATGCTGGGTATGAAAATAAATCAGTAATTGAAATCGCAAGCTTGGTTAAAAATTCACTTAATTCAAATGTAGAGCTCAAAATTGAAAAATCTAATGACAATCGCTCCTATCATGTGTCATCTGAAAAAATTAAAAATGAACTTGGATTTGTTTCAAAATTTACTATTGAGGATGCTGTATTAGATCTTATAAATGCTTTTAGGGAAAATAAATTTATAGACCCTTTAAATAATTCTATATATTACAATATAAAAAAAATGCAGAGTATTAACTTAAAATGAAAGTAAGGTATTCTTATTTACCACAGCAATTTGAAAATAGCGAAGATCTATGGAGAGAACTTAAAGAATTTGTAAAAACTGGTGATTTTACTTTAGGTAAACCACTTCAAGAATTTGAAAAAAATTTTGCTAAATTGATTGGTACCAAATATGCCGTTGGAGTTAATTCAGGAACTGATGCTATAAAACTTTCTTTAAAAGCAAAGGGTATAAAAAGTGGAGATGAGATAATAACAACTGCTAATACTTTTGTAGCAACTGTTGGGGCTATTAATGAATTAAGTGCAAAAATAGTATTTGTTGATTGTGATGATACCTTCTGTATGGATACGGATCAATTAGAATCAAAAATCACAAAAAATACAAAAGCTATACTTCCTGTTCACTTTACTGGATATATGACAAATATGATAAAGGTAATGGAAATTGCAAAAAAATATGATTTAATTGTTATTGAAGATGCATGCCAATCAATTCTTGGTTCTATAGATGACAAAAATGCTGGTACATGGGGTGAATGCGGTGCATTCTCTCTTCATCCTCTGAAGAATATTAACGTTTGGTCTGATGGGGGAGTAATTACTACTAGTGATGAAGAATTATACAAAAAGCTATGTCTTTTAAGAAATCATGGTTTATCAAGTAGAGACACAGTAGATATCTTAGGATATAATTCTAGATTGGATACATTTCAGGCAATTGTTGGTAATTGGCTCCTCCCTAAAGCAAAAGACATTGCTCAAAAAAGAATTGAAAATGCAAATTATTTTGACAAACAATTATCTTTAATTAAAGGAATACAAATTCCTCCAAGACCTAAAAATTACAAAATAGTATATCATCTTTATATAGTTTTTGCTGAAAACAGAGATGCTTTACTTGAACACTGTCTAAATAAAGGTATTGAGGCTAAAGTGCATTACCCAATACCAATGTATTTACAAAAAGCAGTAAGGCATCTAAATTATTCTACAGGTGACTTTCCCGTTACTGATGCACATGCAAAAAAGATAATCACTTTTCCATGTGATCAACATCTATCAAAAGATGAATTAGATTACATTGTAGAATCCGTAAAGGAATTTTACAATTGAATAAAATAATACCATACGTTAATTTATCAAAACAATGGAAAGCTGAAAGGAAAGAGCTTTTAAAAATCATAGATAAAACATTGACTAATTCTAGCTGGATTGGTGGCGAAGACATATTATCTTTTGAAAATAAAATAAAAAAACTTTGTAACACTAAATACTGCTGTGCTTTAAATAGTGGTACAGATGCTCTGGTATTAGCATTAAAATTGGTAGGTGTTAAAAGAGGAGATGAAGTTATAACGCCCCCTAATTCATTTATAGCATCTACATCTGTCATAGATCATTTAGGCGCTATACCTAAATTTGTTGATGTTTTAGATGATCAAAATATTGATCCAAAGGAAATATTAAAGTCAATTACAAGTAAAACAAAAGCAATCATGCCAGTACATTTAACTGGTAGAGTCTGTAAAATGGATGAAATAGTAAAAATATCCAAAGAATATAATATTCCAGTTATTGAAGATTCAGCTCAATCTATAGGTTCAAAATTTAAAAATAAAATGTCTGGCTCATTTGGAAAAGTTGGGTGTTTTTCTGCTCATCCATTAAAAAACCTAAATGCTATGGGAGATGGTGGATATTTGACTACAAATGATAAAAATATTTTTAATAAAGTAAAAGATCTTATTAATCATGGTATGACGAATCGAAATATAATTAAAAATTTTGGTTATGTTTCAAGAATGGACACATTACAAGCAGCAGTACTTATCTATAGATTAAAGAAACTACCCTCTGTTATTAAACTAAGAAGAAGAAATGCTAATATTTATATTAATAACCTTGATTTAGATAATATTTATATTCCTAAAGAAACAAAAGATGAGTTTAATACATATCATACTTTTGTAATACAAACTAAAAAAAGAGACAAACTTAAACAATATTTATTTGATAATGGAATAGCAACAGCTATACATTACCCAATTCCAATTCATTTACAGCCTGCTTCAAAAAAATTTGGATATAAAAAAAATAGCTTCATAAATACTGAGAAGCAAGCTAAAAAAATACTTACATTACCAATTCATCAATATTTAGAAAAAGGTGACATTTTAAAAATTTGTAGAGTTGTTAATAAGTTTTATAAATATGAATATTAATATAATAAATAAATTAGATCTTCATTTTCGTATGCTGAGAATGAGAAAAATAGAAGAAAAAATTTCTTCTGAATATTCAAAGCAAGAAATGCGTTGCCCAGTTCATCTTTCAATAGGACAAGAGGCAATTGCCTGTGGAATTACAAAAAATTTAAAAAAAAATGATAAAGTCTTTAGCGCTCATAGATCTCATTATCACTATTTAGGAAAAGGTGGAAATCTTAATTCTATGATTGCTGAATTATTCGGTAAAGAAACTGGATGTGCTGGAGGTAAAGGTGGCTCAATGCATTTAATAGATTTAAAAGCAGGTTTATTTGCTGCTGTGCCAATAGTTGGAAGTACAATACCAATTGGTGTGGGTCTGGCATGGGCTAACAAGATTAATAAAAAAAATGATTTAGTAGTTATTTTTTTTGGAGAAGGATCAACCGAAGAAGGCGTTTTTTATGAAAGTATAAATTTTGCAAGTATACATAAATTAAAAGTTTTGTTTGTTTGTGAAAACAATTTTTATTCAGTTTATTCAGGATTAAAAAATAGGCAACCTCATAAGAGAAGTTTGATTAAAATAGCAAACTCTATGGGGTTAAATTCGAAAAAATTTAATGGTAACGATGTTGAAAAAGTATTTATAGAGTCAAAAACAATAATAAAAAATATAAAAACAAAAAACTTACCTTTTCTTATTGAATTAACCACTTATAGACATTTAGAACATTGCGGACCTTTTAAAGATGATAATTTAAACTATCGTCCAAAAAATGAATTAAAATATTGGTTTAATCAGTGTCCAGTAACGAAATATCAGAATAAACTTTTAAAAAAAGGTATATTAAATAAAAAAATATTAGAAAATTTAAATTTAAAAATAGATAAAGAAATAAATTACGCTTTTAAGAAAGCTAGATTTGATAAATTTCCAAATAAAAATAAACTTTTTACAAATATATATGCCTAAAGAAAAAAAAAATATTTCAAAAGATGAGAGGGATTTATATTTTAATGAAGCCATTAATGAGGCTCTATTTCAATCAATGAAAAAAGACAAATCCGTTATTATAATGGGTCTTGGTGTTGATGATCCAAAAAGAATTTTTGGAACTACAACGAATTTAATTGAAAATTTTGGAAAAAATAGAGTTTTTGATATGCCAACTTCTGAAAATGCATTTACAGGTTTTGCTATAGGCGCTTCATTTGGAAAAATAAAACCAGTAATGGTTCATCAAAGAGTTGAGTTTGCTCTTTTGAGTATTGATCAAATTATAAATCAAGCAGCCAAATGGTTTTATATGAATGATGGTCAAATGAATGTTCCAATTGTGATTAGGTTGATAGTTGGTAGAGGTTGGGGACAAGGACCCCAGCATTCTCAAAGTTTAAGTTCAATGTTTGCTCATGTACCTGGACTTAAGGTAGTATCGCCCTCATCACCAAGTGATGCAAAGGGACTTTTATTATCAAGCATTGAGGATAAAAATCCTGTGATCTTTTTTGAGCACAGATGGCTTCATAGTACTTATGGAAAAGTGTCAAAAAAATATTTTACAGAAAAAATTGGAAAAGCAAAAATTGTAAAAAAAGGAAAAGATATTTCATTAGTAGCAGACTCTTACATGACTCTTGAAATAATTAATGCAGCAAAAATTCTTAAAGATTTTAATATAAATGCAGAGGTTATAGATCTAAGATCTTTAAGACCATTGGATGAAACTTTGATTACTCAATCAGTAAAAAAAACAAAAAAAATTCTTGTTGTAGATAGCGGCTGGACTAAGTATGGTATTAGTGCAGAAATTTTAAGTATTATTTCTGAAAAACTTGATCATAAACATATTCTAACTAAAAGATTAGGTGTTCAAGATACGCCCATTCCAAGCACAAGAGCACTAGCCCAGTTTAGTTATCCAAATGCTGTAACTATAGCTAAAAAAGCTTTAGAAATGTTAAATGTTAAAACAATTAATTTATATCAAAAATATAATAACTTTATACCCAGTGATGTACCAAATAAAAACTTTAGAGGCCCCTTTTAAAGATATCTTTTAATAAGTTTTAAAATCAATAAAATTGACGAATCAAGCTATTTTGATAAATTTAATTTACTTTTTTTTACTTTTAAATATAAACCTACTTATATTAATCATTTATGAATGGAGCCAATATAATTAATAAAGAAAATTCATATAAAGATTCTCCTGTTACTGGAAAAATTTGGATTAGTAATAATGAGTCCGAAAGAAAACAATTAATTATGGATAGGCTTAATTCAAAAGATGAATATAAAAAATTTACACCAGTTAAAGCACAAACAAATGGACATGTTATCTTAACTACTGATTTAATACTTGATGCGGCTACCAGAGGTCAATTATTACTAGAAATTGAAGAATATTTAAAAGCACAAATTGATGAAGGAATAACATTGTGGTTAGAGCCAGTTGGAGATAAAAGTAAATTAAGGTCATTAAGAGGAATTCAAATAAAATATTAATTTTGTATTAAGAACATGAATCAATCTAACAATATAATTAAAGAAAATTCTATAGAAAATGCAATTGACACAAGAGAAGGAAAATTAATATTAGACTCTCATAAACTTCCTTACCATTATGAACGAGTTCAAGAGTGGGAAAGCAATGGCAAAATTCCTCCCATAAGTGTTGATATGGCTCTTACAAGGGCTTGTGGTGCAATGTGTTCATTTTGTTATGCGATGGTTCAAGAACCCCAAGAAAGATCAACTATAAAGGTTAAAGAAGCTCTAGATTTAGTTGATGATTTTGAACAAATAGGTGTGAAAAGTGTATCATTAATTTCTGATGGAGAAAGTACTCTATCTAAAGCTTATGTGCCCTTTATTCAGCATGCAGCTGCAGCAGGGATTGATGTTGGTAATGCAACTAATGGTTGGGAATGGCAACCTGAAAAAATTGATGAAGTACTTCCTCATCTCACTTGGGTTAGGTTTACAGTTGCTGCAGGTACCCCAGAGGAATACTCGAGGATAATGTTTAAAGGTTCTGAACACACTCAAGTCTTTGATAGAGCAATGAAACATATAAGATATGCTGTTGAATTAAAGAAAAAACTTAATCTTAATGTTACTCTAGGAATACAAATGGTATTAATGCCAGAATTTAAAAATGAAATAATTCCTTTTGCTAAACTTGCTTTAGATTTAGGAGTAGATTATGGAGTGATAAAACACTGCTCAGATGATGAAATGGGTACTTTAGGAGTAGATTACTCAAAATATGAAGAATTGTATGAATTACTTGATAAGGCAGAATCTTTAAGCAATGAAAATACTAAAGTTATAGTAAAATGGGACAAGATTAAGAATAAAGGAAAGCCCTCTTATAAAAGATTTTATGGACCCCAGTTTCTTTTGCAAATTAGTGGAAGTGGCCTAGTTGCACCATCAGGTATGTTTTTTAATGCAAGGTATTCAAAACTTCATATAGGAAATTATGTTGATGAAAGATTTAAAGATATATTTAAATCTGATAGATATTCAAAAATTATGAATTATTTGGCATCTCCATATTTTGATGCACAAACTATGATGGGCACTTTACCAATTCAACACTATATTAGTGAAGCATTAGATAATCATGTAAAGGGGATAAAAAAAATAGAACCTACTAAAAAAGATAAACCACTTCACGTAAATTTTCTTTAAATTAGTAAATTTAAATGAAAGATTTAAAAACACATATTTCTGAAATAAAATCAGGCGGAATATTAACCATATTAACTAAAATAAAAAATTTTATTAATTCATATACATTTATAATTTTAAAAAAGTTTTTTTTTATAATATATCTTGGGTTTATCTATTCATCATTCAAAAAAAAAGATTTTAATATTTTAAATTCACAAAAAATTATTTTTGGAAGTGTAGTATGGGGTAAAAAGTTTGAAAATATTTATTTTAAATTTACTTTATCTTCTCTTCTTACAAATAAAAATATTCCTTTGTTAATAGAAAGGGGATTTAAAATTAAATT
>CETH01117474.1_pt1 | contig 18741 bp, 18 predicted proteins | sample 361461 | NCBI WGS metagenome assembly CETH01 (sample SAMEA2622695, study PRJEB7988) | marine metagenome | isolation source: saline water (ENVO:00002010), including
TTTTAATGCTAATATGATATTAGATTATGAGTAAAATTGCATTAAGTGCGAAAAATTTAACTAAAGTCTATCAAAAAAGTAAGGCATCGGATAATTCCACTTTAGCTTTAAACAAATTAAATCTTGACGTTAATCAAGGTGAAATTTTTGGCCTTTTGGGTCCAAACGGTGCTGGTAAAACAACATTTATAAATATTTTGGGTGGTTTAGCCATAAAAACTTCTGGGACTGTAAGTGTTTGGGGATTTGATTTAGATAAGAACCCAAGACAGGTTAGAGCCTCATTAGGAATAGTACCTCAAGAAATAAACCTAGATGCTTTCTTTAGTCCAAAAAAATTGCTTGAACTTCAAGCTGGACTTTATGGTGTAAAAAAAGAGGATAGGATTACTAATCTTATTTTAAAAATGGTATCGCTTGATAAACAAGCAAATTCTTATGCGAGATCCTTGTCGGGAGGTATGAAAAGAAGACTGCTTATAGCAAAAGCAATGGTTCACCAACCACCCATACTAATATTGGATGAACCAACAGCTGGTGTTGATGTAGAGCTTAGAAAAAACTTATTTGTAAATATAAGAGAACTTAATAAGCTTGGAGTTACAATAATATTAACTACACACCAATTGTATGAAGCTGAAGAATTATGTGATCGAATAGGAATTATTAATAAGGGGAATCTTGTAGCACTTGAAACCACTGAAAACCTCTTAAAAAGAATAGAAAATAAAAAAATTAAATTTAAGGTAAAAAATTTTGATAATTTCGATAAAATTAAAATAAACGGTATAAAATTTTCAAAAGGTGATTCGGAAATAATTGCAATATACGATAAAAGTAAATATAAATTTGATGAAATATTTAATACAGTTAAAAATAATGCAGAAATTATCGATATTTCCACAGATGATGGTGATCTAGAGGATATATTTATAAAATTAACAAACAACTAGCTTTTTACTTAAAATAAAAGTAAAAATATATTTATGGAACTAATTAAAAATTTAAAAGAAATTACATTGTTAAAAAACTTATTTTTAGCAATTTTTTTAAGTATGCTTTTGGCAATTTCTGCAAAAATAAATATTCCTTTTTATCCAGTACCTATGACAATGCAAACTTTTGTAGTTTTATTGATAGGGGTATTATTTGGTTGGAAATTGGGTTTATTTACAGTTGGATTATACTTACTTGAAGGAATTCTTGGTCTACCAGTTTTTGCTGGTACTCCTGAAAAAGGTCTTGGTATAATTTACTTTGTCGGTCCAACAATGGGATATCTTGTTGGTTTTCTAGTTACAGTTTTTTTGGCAGGTTTCTTTAATTTTAATAAAAATTATATTTTAAATTTTTTGAAATTAGTTATAGCTGTTAGTTTTATTTATATTTTTGGTATGATGTGGTTGCTCAAATTTACAGGATGGGAAAAGTTGTTTTTAGTTGGAGCACAACCTTTTTTACTTGCTGAGTTATTTAAAGTGCTTATATTAACTATTGTGTTACCTAAAATATTAAAATTTAGAAACTTTTAATCTAACGTGGTGATCTTTTTGAGAGAATTCTTTGAAGTGTTCTTCTGTGCATTTTTAATCGCCTAGCCGTTTCAGAAACATTTCTGTTACATAGCTCAAATACCCTGTTTATATGTTCCCATTTCACCCTGTCTGCAGACATCGGGTTTTCTGGTGGTTTTGCCTTTGAATCAGGGGATGCTAGAAGAGCTGATTCCACATCATCGGCGTCAACTGGTTTTGCCAAATAGTCTATTGCCCCTGCCTTTATAGCTGCCACTGCAGTGGGTAAGTTCCCATAACCGGTTAACATTACTACCCTGCTATCCTTCTTGATGGCATTTAACTCCTTAACCACATCTAGTCCATTTCCACCCTCAAGTCTTAAATCGACTACAGCGAAGGCTGGAGCTGCAGATTTGATCATATTTATTGCATTTTCAACTGTTTTTGAGCTTCTTACTTGAAAACCCTTTTTTTCCATGGCTCTTGAAAGCCTATCTCTAAATGGATCGTCATCATCTACTATGAGAAGAGACTTGTCCTCGAAGTCAGAAATTTTTAAACCTGAAGCTGTTTTGTCTAATCTACCCATGAGTCACATGTAAGTACAAATTACTAAATTTCAAGTCATTATTCTCTTTACATGAAGGTCAAAATACTTATAAGAAAATTTTATAAGCTTTTTTTTTAAATTTTGTAAAGCTTTTTTGTGTAGTTAAAAATGGGGGACACATAAACATAATGGGAAAATTTGCCACAGTTGATGAGCTAATCAACAAGCTGAAGCCTACAGAACCAGTCTATTGTATAAGACCTGAAATTATCAAAAAATCAGTAGAATTTTTTAAAAATAACTTTCCAGGAAAAGTTCTTTATGCTGTAAAAACAAATCCTAATGAAAAAATAATAAAGACTATCATAAACAATGGAATTCATAATTTCGATGTAGCTTCGATTAATGAGGTAAAATTAATTAGAAAAATAAATAATAAAGTTAAAGTTTATTTTATGCACACTGTTAAAAGTCGAGAAAGCATAAAAGAGGCTTATTTTAATTACAACGTAAAAGACTTTGCTTTAGATACTAAAGAAGAATTACTCAAAATTTTAGAAGCCACAAATAACGCAAAAGATTTAAATTTATATGTAAGGATTGCAATTTCAAATGAGCATGCAGAAATTGATCTTTCTAGAAAATTTGGAGCATTATCAAGTGAAGCCTTGGGTCTACTAAGACTTTCTAAACAACATGGTAAAAAAGTTGGTTTGAGTTTTCATGTAGGGTCCCAATGTATGGACAAAATATCTTTTTCAAAAGGGATAACGGAAATCGGAAATATAATCAAAAAGACAAAAATAATCCCAGATGTTATAAACATTGGCGGTGGTTTTCCCTCAATATATCCTGATTTAATACCAGAACCTTTAGAGAATTATATTGATGAAATAAAAAAAGGGCTCAAAAATCTTAAGTTGCAAAGCATGCCCGAAGTATTCTGCGAACCAGGACGCGCAATAGTTGCAGAAGCTGGATCAACTATTGTAAAAGTTTTATTAAGAAAAAAACAAAAATTATATATTAATGAAGGAACGTATGGATCTTTGTTTGATGCTGGAGTTCCAAATTTTGTTTTACCTTCAAAAATGATTACTGACGGTAGAGTTGTTTCAAAAAAACTGACTGCATTTAATTTTTATGGCCCAACCTGCGATAGTCTTGATTATATGAAGGGTCCATTTATGTTACCGAACAATATTAAAGAAGGTGACTATATAGAACTTGGACAACTAGGGGCTTACGGCACAACATTCAGAACAAAATTTAATGGCTTTTTTTCAGATGCAATCTACCAAGTAGATGACAAACCTATTCTTTCCATGTACGATGGTAAGATTAAGTTTAAATACTTAGTTGCATAATGAATAAAAAAAATGGTCCTAACCTCGGACACAACAAAAAATCACTTTTAAAATCTGAAGTTGAACACATAGATATAGCATCTTTTGACTCTCGAAAAATTATTGAGTCGATGAAAAAAATGTCATTTACTTCAAGGGACACCGCAAAAGCAGCGGAGATTTATAATGAGATGGTAAAAGATAAAGATTGTTCTATTTTTTTGACTTTGGCAGGTTCTACCTCCGCTGCAGGTTGCATGAACCTTTATTCTGATTTAATTAAATATAACATGGTTGATGCAATTGTTGCTACTGGGGCATCTATTATTGATATGGATTTTTTTGAGGCGTTAGGTTTTAAACACTATCAAGGGGATCAATTTCAAGATGACAAGGTTTTAAGAGAAAATTATATTGATAGAATTTACGATACATACATTGATGAAGAAAATTTGCAGATATGTGATAAAACTATATGTGAAATTGCTAATAAGCTTCCTCCAAAATCTTATACTTCTAGAGAATTTATTAAAGAATTAGGAAAATTTTTAAAAAAAAATACAAAAAAGAAGAATTCTTTGATTGAATTAGCTTACGATTATAATGTACCAATATTTTGCCCAGCATTTACAGATAGTTCTGCTGGTTTTGGCCTAGTAATGCATCAAGAGCAAAATCCATCAAAACATATTACTATAGACTCTGTTAGAGAATTTAGAGAACTTACAGAAATTAAACTCAAATCAAAGACTTCTGGACTAATGATGATTGGTGGTGGAGTTCCTAAAAATTTTGTTCAAGATACAGTAGTTTGCGCTGAACTTTTAGGAAAAAAAGTTGATATGCACAAGTATGCTGTGCAAATAACAGTGGCGGATACTAGGGACGGTGCTTGTAGCAGTTCTACCCTTAAGGAAGCAAGTTCATGGGGTAAAGTTGATACCTCTAAAGAACAGATGGTCTTTGCTGAAGCTACAAGTGTTCTTCCATTAATTGCGAGCGATGTATATCATCGGAAAAATTGGAAAAATAGAGAGAGAAGAAATTTCCAAAAATTATTTTTATAAAATGACAAAAATAAAAATAGCTTTAATACAGATGAAAATGTCATCTGAACGACAGAAAAATATGGATACAGCTATTAGAAAAATAAAAGAAGCAAGTAGAAAAAAGGCAAAAATAGTTTGTTTGCCTGAGTTATTTTTATCTAATTATTTTTGTCAAGAAGAAAAGCACTCTAATTTTAATTTAGCAGAAAAAATACCCGGAAGAACAACAAGCATTTTTTCTTCTTTGTCTAAACAATTAAAAATAATTATAATTGCTCCAATTTTTGAAAAAAAAACATCGGGTATTTATCATAATTCATGTGTCGTAATTAATGAGAAAGGGGAAATAATTGGGAAATATCGAAAAATGCATATACCGGATGACCCCCAGTATTACGAAAAATTTTATTTTACGCCTGGAGATCTCGGGTTTAAATCTTTTAAAACTAGTTACGGAAACCTTGGTACATTAATATGCTGGGATCAATGGTTTCCTGAAGCAGCACGACTAACTTCTTTACAGGGTGCAGAAATCCTTTTCTATCCCACAGCGATTGGATGGCATCCAAAAGAAAAAAGGAAATTTGGGAAATCTCAACTTAATTCATGGATATCCATACAAAGATCACATGCCATTGCAAATGGAGTATATGTAGCTGCAGTCAACAGGGTCGGTATAGAAAAACAGGGTGCTAAACAATTAGAGTTTTGGGGAAATACTACAGTATTTGATCCTAGTGGAAATATTGTTGCTCAAGCCAAACAAGGGGAAAAAATTTTAATTTGCGATATTGATTTTAAAAAAGTTGAAAATGTTAGAAGACACTGGCCTTTTTTCAGAGATAGAAGAATTGATTACTACAAAGGTATATTAAATAATCCCAAAGATGCCTAACAAGCTAAGATATGGTATCTATAGAATGCCAGCTGAATGGGAACGTCAGAAGTCAACATGGATTGCTTGGCCCCATAATAAGGCAGACTGGCCGGGAAAATTCACTCAAATACCATGGGATTTTAGTAAAATCATTACAACACTTTCAAAATTTCAATTAGTAAATATTTTAGTTAAAAATAAATCAGAGAAAAAAATTGCAGCTTCTTTTTTAGATATTTTTGGTGCTAAAAAAAAAAATATCAAAATAATAATTTGTAAAACAGACAGGGCATGGACTCGAGATTTTTTACCAATATTTTTAAAAGATAAAGAAAATAATAATATTTTATCAAATTGGAAGTTTAATGCCTGGGCTAAATATAAAAATTTTAAAAATGATAATAGGGCATACTTAAAAGTAAAAAGTTTAAGAAAAATTAAATCTATAAACCCTGTACATATGAAAAAGAAAGTCATTCTTGAGGGTGGATCCATTGATGTAAATGGTAATGGGCTTATTATAACAACAAAACAATGTTTGCTAAGCAAAGTTCAACAAAGAAATAAAGACTTTAAAATTCACGATTATAATCAAATATTTAATAAGTTTTTTGGCGCAAGAAAAGTAATATGGTTAAATAAGGGAATATATGGGGATGATACTCATGGACATATAGATGATATTGCAAGGTTTGTAAGTAAAGATAAATTATTTATTGCAAAGGAAAATAACAAAAAAGATAAAAATTTTAAAAATTTGAATGAAAATATTAAAATAATAAATAAATTTAAAAAGATGAATAAAGAAAAATTAAAAATTATTTGTTTACCAATGCCAAAAGCTAAATTTATTGATGGTATTAGAGTTCCAGCAAGTTATCTAAATTTTTATATTGCAAATAAAGTTGTTCTGATTCCTGCATTTGATGATTCGAATGACAAGGTGGTTTTAAAAATATTCAAAAAACATTTTAAAAACAGAAAAATAATTCCTATAAATTGTTCCACTTTGGTTTGGGGTTTTGGGACTCTTCACTGCATGACGCAGCAAGAACCCAGTTAGATAATATTAACTTTTGAGATCTGAAATTTTCCATGAAATTTCAACTTTTGCGCCCTTATTAAGAGGATTGAAAAAATTAATTTCAGCTTTTTTTCTTTCTAATAGTGTTTTTCCTATAAATGTTCCTAATCCTAAACCTGCTTTTGACTTCAATTTTTTAGATTTTGAAGATATATAGGGCTCACCGATTAATTTTATAACATCGTCTGGGAAACCTGGGCCGTCATCTACGACTTCGATTAAAACGTCTGTAGAATTCGAAATAAGATTTACATCAACTTTACTTTTAGAAAATTTTACTGCATTCCCGATAAAATTACGAATTCCATATGTTATTTCTGGGGACCTTTCTAATGGAATTTTTCTAATTGATTTTTCGATATTTAAATTTATTTTTTTTTCAGAAATTTCCTCAAAAGACCTTGTGATTTCAAAAAGCAAATCTTGCAAAGATACTCTTGCAACATAGTCATCAGTTACTATTTTTTGCTGAGATATTTTTTTTAGTATTTCTCCACATTTTTTTGCTTGATCAAGTAATGTATCTATATCTTCAATATATTTTTTATTATTTGAAAGTTCTTTTTTAAGCTCTTTTGCTACAACTGTTATGGTTGATAGCGGTGTACCTAAAGAATGAGCAGCAGCAGCAGCCTGATGACCGATCGTATCTAATTCTTGTTCCTTGGCTAAAAGACTTTCAAGTCTACTTAATGCATTTCCCCTTTTTCTGGCTTCAAAACCAAATCTAAAACCAAAATAATTTAAAAAAATCAGGACAATAACTAAAGCTAAGGGTATTGAATAAACATAATACTCGGGCACATGAAAATGAAGGTTCCCGGGGTGAGGTAATGGATAATGATTAAAAGTTAATATTAACATGGCTAAAATAGTTATGAATGATAGAAAAAAAGTACTAGATAAATTTAATAAAGTTGAAGATACTATCGCTGGTACAATTAAAAAAATTATAAAAGGATTTGTGACACCTCCGGTCAAATATAAAAGAACTGCCAACTGAATAACATCATAAAATAAAAGTATAGTTGATTCGATATTTGTTAAATAATTTTTTCTAATATTAAATTGTATAAAAATATTTGTAATTCCTCCACAAAAAATTGTTAGGGAGCAAAAAATGATAGGAAGCTTTAGACCTAAGATAAAATGGCATACATAAATAGTTACTAGTTGTCCAATAAGGGCTATCCAGCGTAAAATAACAACTGTCTTTTTCTGAAGACGTAAATCCTCTTCGAATTTGAGAAGATCACCTAGTTTCATATAGATTAAATATCTAAGTTTTCAACTTCAAGGGCTTTTTCGGTAATAAAATCTTTCCTTGGTGCTACCTCATCGCCCATTAAAATTTTTATAATGTTTTGGTCTTCCTTAGATTTTTCTTTTGTTCCCTTGGTGTATTCTACCCTTAACAAAGTTCTATTTTCAGGATTAAGTGTTGTTTGCCAAAGTTCTTCTGGGTTCATTTCACCTAATCCCTTAAATCTTTGAATGTTCAATTTTTTCTTTTCCTCACTAATAAATTTTTCAAGTTCTGACTTATTAAACTTTTTCGAACTTTTTTCATTTGAATTTATTAAATATTTTTCTAAATCCTTTTCATTTTTTATATAAGTACTTTTTGACCCTCTTGTAACTTTGAATAAAGGTGGTTGGGCTAAAAAAAGATGTCCTTTTTCGATCAACTCATTAAATGGTTTGTTGTTAAAAAAAGTTAAAAGTAATGTTCTAATATGAGAGCCGTCTACATCTGCGTCTGTCATGATAATAATTTTTTCATATCTTAAATTTTCAATATTGAAATTTGTAGAACCAGTTCCTAGAGCATTTATCAAAGTCACAATTTCATTTGAAGACATCATTTTAGAAAGTGTTTTATTTTCATGACTACCGTTTGCTCCATTTCTTTTTTTATTTTCATTAACATACGTATTTAAGATTTTCCCCCTAAGTGGAAGAACCGCCTGAAATTCTCTTTTTCTTCCCTGTTTTGCCGATCCTCCAGCTGAGTCTCCCTCTACTATAAATAATTCCGTGCCCTCCATGGATGAAATTTGACAATCTGCCAGTTTGCCTGGTAGTCCTGATAGCTCTAAGGATCCCTTTCTTCGAACGCTATCCCTAGCTTTTCTCGCGAGATCTCTTGCTATTGCAGCTTGTAAAACTTTATCAAGGACTAAACGAACAACTGATGGATTTTGATCAAACCAAATTGTTACTTTCTCATTAATTATGGACTCAACTACATTTCTAATTTCAGATGAAACCAATTTATCTTTAGTTTGCGAAGAGAATTTTGGATCAGGCATTTTTACGGAAAGAATAGCTGTTAAACCTTCTTTGATATCTTCACCGCCTATAACCACTTTGTTTTTTTTATTTAGGTTTTTCTCAGATGCATACTTGTTTATAATCCTCGTTAACCCACTTCTAAAACCAAGAAGATGAGTACCCCCATCTTTTTGATGAATATTGTTTGTAAATGCCATTACTTCCTCGGAATAACTAGCATTCCATTGAAAAGAACATTCTACAACAACGTCTTTTTTTTCACCTTTTAGGTAGACTGGTTTTTTAAAAACAGCTTTTTCATTTTTATTAATTAAGATTGATTTTTTTTGATCTAAAAATGAGACGAACTCACTTACGCCACCATCGTACTTATGTTCATACGTCTTTGTTTTTGAGTGTGTTTCGTCAATCAAGCTTATTTTTAAACCTTTGTTTAAAAATGCCAATTCTCTTATTTTTTTTTGTAAAATAGTTAAGCTAAATTTAATATTAGAAAAAATATCTTTTGATGGAAGAAAATTTATTTTTGTTCCTGATTCTTTTGTTTTTTTTAAAAATTTAATTGAATTAATAGTTTTTCCGTTTTTAAAAGAAATAGAATATTCTTTTCCGTCCCTAAATATTGTTAAATCTAGTTTTTCTGATAAAGCATTTACAACAGACACTCCCACTCCGTGTAAGCCACCGGAAACTTTGTAAGAATTTTGATCAAATTTTCCACCTGCATGTAATTGTGTCATAATCACCTCGGCAGCAGATTTTTTTTCTCCCTTGTGCATGTCAACTGGTATTCCTCTACCATCATCTTGTACGGTTACAGAATTATCCTTGTGCATCGTGACAATAATATTTTTACAAAATCCTACTATTGCTTCATCGATTGAATTGTCCAGTACTTCGAAAACCATATGATGCAAACCAGAACCATCATCTGTATCACCAATATACATTCCTGGTCTTTTACGAACAGCCTCGAGACCTTTTAAAACTTTTATTGAATCTGCTTTATAGTCTTTTTGAGAACTATTTTTTTGAGTTTCTGTCATTTTTTAGAAAAAATAAGTATATCATTTTTTTTTGAACAGTTAAAATGAGAATGAAAACCCTTATTAAATAAGCATTGGGCTGCAAGGGTAATAGAAGATAAATATTATTTATTTTGTGAATTGCATTAATTTCAAATTTTCATTGGCATAATGACATAATAACTGCGTTTATCTGAATTATCTATTATTAGTACTGGTGAAACAGCATCATTAAGTTTTAAAGTTATTTTTTCATCTTCTATCTCGGAAGCAACATCTAACAAATATCTAGAATTAAAGCTCACAGTAAATTGTTCGGAGTCATAACTTGCTTGCAATGTTTCTTTTCCTTCCCCAGATGATGAGCTGTTTACGAATAATTGAATTTTATCTTTTTCTAAAGTTAATTTTACTCCTTCTTTTCTGTCTAGTGAGACTGTTATTACTCTTTCGACTGAATCTATTAATTCTTTAACATTTGCTGACAAAACTTTTGAATTATTAGCTGGAACTACTTTCTTATAGTCGGGAAATTTACCGTCAATAATCTTTGAAGTTATTTTTGTATTTCCTATTTTAAATTGGATTTTTGTATCAGCTGAAAAAAGTGAAACTTTTTCACTTGTTTCTGTCAAAAGATTACATAATTGGAATACTGTTTTTTTGGGTAATATGAATGATTTAAATTTAGCTCCATTTTCAAGTGACATGCTACTTGATGATAATCTATGGCTATCAGTCGCTACTCCAGTTAAAAATGATTTACCATTGGACTCGGTGATATGTATAAAAATTCCATTTAAATAATGTCTTGTTTCATCATTAGACATTGAAACTTTAGTCTTATTAAGTAATGACAAAAAATCTTTACCTTTTAAAATTATCTCTTCGCTATTAAAATCATCTGAAAAATTGGGAAAATTATCAGTCGGCAAACATAATAAATTAAATTTTGAATTTTCAGCAGATATATTTAACTTGTTTTCATCTTTAAGATTAAAAATTATATCTAAATTTGATGGTAGTTTTCTAAGTAGGTCGTGCAAAACCGTTGCAGAGGTAGTTGTGCTTCCCTCGTTAATAATTTTTAGATCTTGAATTTCATCATAAAATACCAAATCTAAATCTGTGGCTACAACACTTAGTTTGCTATCTTTTACTCTTAATAAAACATTTGAGAGAATTGGTAGAGTGTTTTTTCTCTCAATAATATTGTGCGCAAAATTAAGTGATTTTAATAAAATATCCCTTTTTATTTGGAAGTGCATTTTAATCGCTCAAAATAATCGACTTTATATCTTCGACATTTTTTTTAATTTCTTCATTGGTACTACACAATTTATCTATAGTCTTAACCGCATGGATAACAGTAGTATGGTCTCTATTAGCAAACTTTCTTCCAATCTCAGGTAAGGATCTAGTGGTGAGTTTTTTTGCAAGATACATAGCTATTTGCCTAGGTCTTGCTAAAGGTCTAGATCTTCGTTGTGAAAGCATTTCTTGTAGATTGAGACTATAAAAGTTGGATGTAACATTCTGGATTTTTTCTATAGTTATTACTTTACTGTTTTTATAAACATCTTTTAAAATAATTTTACAGTCATTTACATTGAGTTGTTTTTTACTCATCTTACTAAAAGCAACTATTCTATTAAATACACCAATCAATTCTCTTATATTTGAATTGGGATCTTTAGCTAGAAAATCTACAACACTTTCGTGTAAGTTCGGATATTCTTTAAAAGTACTTTCAAATTCAGTAATTTTCTTTTTTAAAATTTTTAATTTTAACTCATAGTCTGGAGAACCAATATCAACCACCAAGCCTCCTGAAAGTCTAGATTTTATTCTATCTTGAACTCTATCGAGTTTATTGGGTGCACGATCTGATGAAATTACAATTTGTGAACTTTTATCAAACAAACTATTAAAGGTATGGAAGAACTCTTCCTGCAAGCCCTCTTTACCCCTAATAAATTGTATATCGTCGATAATGAAGACATTAGCTTTTCTAAAAAAATCTTTAAATTTTACCATCTCATTCTTTTTTATAGATTTGATAAACTGATACATAAATCTTTCTGCAGAAATAAACATTACATTATTTTCCTCTCTTAATTTTAATCCAATTGAATTTATAAGGTGCGTCTTACCAAGTCCAACGCCGCCATAAATAAAAAGTGGATTATATCTTGAAAGCTGAGTGCATATTTTTTTTGCTGACATATACGCTAACTTATTGCTTTCTCCCAATACGAAATTATCAAAATTAAGGTTTGGATTTAGTCTATTATAATTGAGGATTGAATCTTTTATGTCGGATATATTTCCTTCTGGCGCGTTTGAAAATATAGCCTTATTATCTGATTTGTCTTCCTGTATTTGAAATTCAATTCTATTAATACTTAGTTTATGCTTTTTAATTTCATCAAGGATTTTATCAGCATATCTAGAGGTAATCCAATCTCTAAAAAATCTTGTTTGAACACCCAAAATTACATAATGATTATATTCTTTTAGGAGTCTGATGTTTTTTAACCAACTTGAATATATTTGTTGACCCATATTGTCTTTTAATCTTTCTTGCACTTTTTCCCAATTTAAGAGTCTTTCCTCAGACAGAGCTGTGTTTTCAATTTTTAAAGATTTTTTGTCCATGAATTTTTTTTGAAAGTTTTTGTATAACTTATTTTTTTTTATTTCAATCTCTACAGGTTGTATTTAAAAAAAAAATTTAAAAAATTTTTAGTTGTAAAATTATCGTCTGAATAGAAAAAAATTTTAATTCAACTTATGATGTAATTATTCTAGATTTAGATATTGCTAAAAAAATTAAATTTTTAACAACTCTTAATTGATACAAATTATTTTTTTAAATTTTTTATTTTTTTTGATACTCTTGAAATTCTTCGCGAAGCGTTTTTTTTCTTAATGGCACCATTTTTTGCTGCCTTCATCAGTTCAGACTGAAATTTAGCATAGAATGATTGCATCTCTTTTTTGTTATTCTTTTTTAGAATTGCATCCATTTTTTTTATAGCTAATTTACATCTTCTCTTCCAAAACTTGTTTATAATGGCCTGTTTTGCTACCTTTTTGACTTTTCTTTTAGCAGATTTCGTGTTTGGCATGAGTGCAACATATATAACTTTGAAATATTTGGGTCAATATTTAATTATTTTTGACATATAACATTAATAAAAATGAAAAATATAAAATATAGCAAAACCGATCAAGTAAATAAGGTTTTTGATGATGCTTTTGAGAAGTACGATCTAATGAACGACCTTATGTCCCTAGGGGTGCATAGAATTTGGAAAAGTAGGCTTATTGACTGGATGAACCCTAAAACAGGAGATCAATTATTAGATGTAGCTTCTGGAACGGGAGATATAGCAAAAATGTTTTTAAAAAGAATACAATTTAAAGGAGAAGTTACTTGTATAGAACCAAACAAGAAAATGTTTAATTTAGGAAAAAAAAATCTTAAAGATTTTAAAGGTATAAAATGGCACTGCTCTGCAGCTGAAAAATTACCGTTTAAAAACGAAATGTTTGATATTTATTGCGTAAGTTTTGGCATGAGAAACTTTTCAAATGTTGAAAGTTCCCTTAATGAGGCTAAAAGAGTTTTGAAAAATGGCGGTAGAATAATGTGTTTGGAATTTTCTAAAGTTGAGAATGAGGTGCTAAATAAAATTTATAAATTTTATTCAAAATCAATACCGCATTTGGGTAAATATATTACTGGAAAATCTGAGCCTTACGAATATCTTATAAAAAGTATTGAAAAATTTTATAATCAAGATGATTTATTGGAGCTTTTTAAAAAAAGTGGTTTTGAAAATGTTCAATATAGAAATCTTTCAGGAGGTATAGTTGCTATCCATTCAGGTTGGAAAATTTAATAATGATACTCAAAATTTATAACTTATTTAAAATTATCAGAAAGTTATCAGTTTCCGGTGCTGTTGATGTTATAGATGAAATAAAACCAATACCAAAATTCTTAAAATTTATTTTTTATATATTTTCATTTGGTTCTAATAAAGACCTAATGAAATTAAATAAAACTGAGGGTGATAAATTGTGTTCTGCATTACAAGACATGGGTACCACATTTATAAAACTTGGACAATTTTTAGCAACACGACCAGATATAATTGGAGATGATGTTGCTAAAAAATTGGAAAACCTGCAAGACAAATTACCTGCTTTTAGCAAAAATGAAACAAAAGAAATTCTTAAAAAAGAATTGGGAAAAAAATCTTTTGAAAAAATTATTTCATTAAATGACTCTACTGCTGCAGCATCGATTGCTCAGGTTCATTTTGCTAAAATTTTAATTGATGGTCATGAAAAGGAAATTGCTATTAAAATATTGAGACCAAATATTCACAAATTAGTAAATGAAGAACTAGATGCTCTTATGTTTGTAGCCTATATGATTGAGAACCTTTTTAAAAAAACAAAAAGATTAAAACTTGTTGAGATTATATATTTACTAAAAGAGATAACAAATGTAGAGATGGATCTTAGGTTTGAGGCCGCAGCAGCAAGTGAGCTATATGAAAATACTAAAAATGATGACTTTATAAAAGTACCGAAGATTTATTGGAGTTATACATCAAAACAAACTCTTGCATTAGACAAAGTTGATGCAATTCCTATCAAAGACTTAGACAACTTAAAAAAAGCAAATATAAATTTTGATAGATTATCGAGAAATTTAATTCAGCTTTTTTTAAAACAAGCTGTAAGAGATGGTTTTTTTCATGCTGACATGCACCAGGGAAATTTATTTGTAGATACTAGTGGAAATATTATACCAATTGATTTTGGAATAATGGGTCGTCTAGACAAAAATAATAAAAAATATTTAGCAGAAATACTTTACGGTTTTATTCGAAGAGACTATAACAAGGTAGCAGAGGTTCACTTTTTAGCTGGGCTTGTTCCCAAGAATACTTCTAAGGATGAATTAGCTCAAGCTTTAAGATCTATTGGAGAGCCAATATTTGGGCAATCAGTTAAAGATATATCTGGTGGAAATCTACTTGCTCAATTATTTGATGTCACAGAAAAGTTTAATATGGAAACTCAAACTCAATTACTTCTTTTACAAAAAACAATGGTTTCAGTTGAAGGCGTTGCAAGAAAATTAAATCCTGATGCAAATATTTGGGAAATCTCAAGACCAGTATTAGAGAATTGGATAAGAAAAGAAAAGGGACCTGGGTCAAAAATAAATCAAACAATTGAAATTTCAAAAGAGGTTTTTGAAAAAATTCCTGACTTACCAAATGTAATGGAAAAAGCTAATTTAGCACTTCAAATGTTAGCCGAGGGCAAGTTAAATTTATACTCTACTGGGGGAAAAAATCTTGAATTCGAAGAATTAAAAATGAAAAATATGAGAAACAATATTCTAATTATATTATTAGGTATTGTAATAGGATTATTTATAGTATTTTAATTAATTATGAGCGTTCAAAATAAAAAAATTTTACTTATTATTGGCGGGGGTATTTCTGCTTATAAATCTTTGGATCTTATAAGATTATTACTCAGAAAGAGGTCATTTTTAAAGGTAGTTTTGACAAATAGTGGAAATAAATTTGTAACAAGCCTGTCCGTATCCTCTCTTTTAAAAAATAAAGTATTCGAAGATACTTTTGAAAATAAAAATAAGGGAAGAATTGATCATATAGCTTTATCAAGGTGGGCTGATTTAGTTCTAGTTCTACCAGCAACAGCTAATTTTATATCAAAACTGAGTAGAGGAAGTGCCGACGATCTAGCCTCAACAATTATTTTAGCATCAAATAAGGAAACATTTTTAGCGCCGGCTATGAATGTTAGAATGTGGTTACACCGAGCTACACAAAAAAATATTAAGTCCCTTACAGAGTATGGTTATAAGTTCATTGGGCCCGAGGATGGTTCGATGGCTTGTGGTGAATTTGGCAAAGGTAAAATGTCTAGCCCTAGACAGATTTTGTCTTTTCTAGAAAGATATTTTAAAAACAAAGATTATTTAAAAAAAAGAAAAATTAAAGCAGTAGTTACTACTGGACCTACAAGAGAATATTTAGATCCTATTAGATATATTTCAAATGAATCAAGCGGTAAGCAAGGTTATGAGATTGCATTAGAATTATCAAGACTTGGAATTAAAACTACACTTGTTTCAGGACCCACAAACCTTACTTATGACAAAAGTATTAAGGTAAAAAAAGTAAAATCTGGGAGTCAAATGCTTGAAATGGTAAAAAAAAGTTTGCCTGTAGATATTGCTGTTTGTACAGCTGCTGTTTCTGATTTTAGACCTTTATTTGTAAAAAGAAATAAAATAAAAAAAGAAAAGAAGATAAATGAAATTAAAATTCATAAAAATGTAGATATATTAAATTTTTTAGGAACAAATAATAGAAATAAGCCTAAATTAATTGTTGGTTTTAGTGCTGAGACTGAGAATCTTTTAAAAAATGCCATTAAAAAAAAGGAAGAAAAATTCTGTGATATTATGATAGCTAATGATGTTTCTAAAACAGATTTTGGTTTTAATAAAGATCAGAATGAAGTTACTATTATAGATAAAAATGGTAAAACTGAAAAAATTTGTAAGAGTTCCAAAAAATTTATAGCTTCGGTTATTGCAAAAAAAATTGTAAAAACATTTTTATCTAATGAAAAAAGTCTTAACTAAATCAGATATCAAGAAATACTATAAACAATTTATGTTAAAAAAAATTGGTATTTCAGGACAAAAAAAAATTTTTGATGGTAAAGTCCTTATAATTGGAGCTGGTGGACTTGGTTGTCCTTTAATTTTATATTTAGCATACTCTGGTGTTGGAAATATAGGTATTGTTGATCATGATAAAATTGAACTGTCAAATCTTAGTAGACAAGTACTTTTTACAAAAAAAGACATAGGTAAATATAAAACTCTAGTTTCAAAAAAAGCTGCAAAAAAAATTAATCAAAGAATAAATGTTAAAACTTTTACAAAAAAACTAAATGCTTCTAATATAAATAAAATTGCAAAAAGTTACCCAATTATTTGTGATGGAAGTGATAATTTTGAAACTAGACTTTTGATAAACGACTACTGTATTAAAAATAAAAAAATATTAGTTTCATCAGCTATAAGTAGATTTGATGGTCAATTATTTTATTTTGATTTTAGAAAGAAAACTCCTTGTTTTAGATGTTTTATGCCAGAAAATCCTGGATTAAATCGCAATTGTGAGTCTGAAGGTATATTGACCACTTTAGCTGGTGTAGCAGGTTCAATGCAAGCAAATGAAGTTATAAAATCAATTTTAAACGTAAAAAATAATTTAAATGGAAGTATAATAATGTTTAATGCACTTAATTCAAACTTTAGAAAAGTAAAATTATTAAAAGATCCAAGTTGTATAAACAATCATTTACATGGCTAGAATTATCATTTCTTTTTTTGTTTACATTTTTTTTTGTAATTATTCATATGCACAAGATGAGTATTATTTAACATTAAGAGGGGATACAGTTAATTTGAGACAAGGACCTTCGTTAGAACATAATATTAAACTGATATACAAAAAAAAGTTTTTACCTGTGCTGGTAATCGATAAATCTTATAATTTCAGGAAAATAATTGATCATGAAAATAATTCTGGTTGGATACATATATCCCAATTATCGAAAAAAAAGGCTGCCTTAAACAGTACAGATAATTCAATAATTTTTAAAAAACCCTCTCTATATTCAAAACCTCTGGCCTATCTGGAAAAAGGAAGATTGTGTTTGATAAAAAAATGCAAAAAAACATGGTGTAAAATTGAAACTGGGAAAATTTCAGGGTGGATAGAAAAGGATAATTTAAAGGGAAGAATATAAGTTATTTTTTTTTTTTAAAAAAAACTTTAGATGCCCAAAACTTATCTAGTAGAAAGTACCATATTGAATTTGCTAGGGGCTCTACAATTGCATCTGTTAATGCTATATAGAATGATACATCTGCAACTAACATCAATACAGTAATTGCAATTATAAAGTGACCAATTGTGTAAACAATTGTTCTTAATATTGATCCTTTATTTGAAGAGTAGATCTTTTTTGAAGCATTAAATATACCGGATGTTAACTCTGTCATTTTAGTTGAACTTTCTTTGATCTTGTCTATCTGCATTCATAATTTTTGTCCAGACTTTAACAAAATCTTCAATAAATTTTTCCTTGTTATCATCCTGCGCATAAACCTCAGCATAAGATCTTAAAATTGAATTTGAGCCCAAAACTAGATCAGCTCTAGAGGCAGTGTATTTAACTTTATTAGTTTTTCGATCGACAATATCGTAAGAGTTTTTACCGGTCGGTTTCCAAACATATTTCATGTCTAATAAGTTAATAAAGAAATCATTTGTCAAAGTGCCAACTTTATTTGTTAACACCCCTTTATCTTTTGCTGACTCATGATTTGTTCCTAGTACCCTCATACCTCCCACTAGACAAGTCATTTCTTGTGCAGTCAATCCCATCAAAGAAGCACGTTCTAATAAAAGCTCTTCTGGCATTACGGAGTAATCTGCTTTCACATAATTTCTGAAACCGTCATGCAAAGGTTCTAACCACTTGAAACTTTTTAATTCTGTTTCCTCCTGAGATGAATCTCCTCTACCAGGGCTAAATGGAACTTTGACTTTCGAACCAGCTTTCTTTATCGCTTTTTCAAGCCCAACATTCCCTGCAAGAATAATTGTATCCGCTATAGTCGCCCCTGTTTTATTAGCTATATTCTCAAGCACTTTTAAAACTTTTGAGAGTTTTTTCGGCTCGTTTGCTTCCCAGTTATTCATAGGTGTTAATCGAATTCTTGCACCGTTAGCGCCTCCTCTTTTATCAGTCCTTCTATAAGTTCTGGCACTATCCCAAGCAATAGTAACTAAATCACTTATAGACAAGCTGGTAGCTGAAATCATTTTTTTTACCTTATTTACATTATATTTCT
>CETH01178496.1_pt1 | contig 18729 bp, 16 predicted proteins | sample 361461 | NCBI WGS metagenome assembly CETH01 (sample SAMEA2622695, study PRJEB7988) | marine metagenome | isolation source: saline water (ENVO:00002010), including
TAGGTCGAGATAATGTTCAAGATTCATGGTTCCCTATCGGTGGATTTGATCCATTAGATTTAATGAAATTTGCTATACCATTAGTTCAGCAAGTACCTTGGGAGAGGTTAGGTCTTTCAACTTTAACTACATCTCCAGCAAGAATAATGCAATTAAGCTGGGATGGAACATTATGTCGTGGATGCCCTGCTGATTTAATTGCCTTTGACTGTGATAATTGGAATGATTTACTGTCAAGAAATGTCAGCAGGAATATTTTGGTTAATGGTAAATGGTTGTCTTCTAATTTTAAATAATTGATTTTCTATGGAAACAAATACTTCTATATATAAAAATCTCTTTAATTCAATAAATGGTCTAGAAATCATAGAGTCTAGATATTCTCGTGAACAGCTTTCAAAAGATTTTTTTGATTATTCTCCTATTTTAAAATCAGTATTAAAAAATTGTTGTGCAGATTTAGTTGTTAGACCTTCAAGTATTGATGATGTATTGTCAGTGGCAAATATTTGTCAGGAAAATAATATTCCAGTTACTATTCGAGGTTTAGGCACTGGTAATTATGGCCAAGCTGTTCCCCTTAATAAAGGGATAGTAATGCAAATGAATAAATTAGATAAAATCGAAGATTATGACCCTGATACGGGATATGTAACAGTTCAAACAGGATGCTTGCTTAGTACTCTTAATAATAAATTGTTAGAGAATGGAAGAGAACTTAGATTATTCCCCAGCACCTGGAAAAGTGCTTCTATTGGCGGCTTTATATCAGGAGGTTCAGGAGGTATTGGTTCTCTTCAGTGGGGGTTTTTAAGAGATCCAGGCAACCTAATAGGTTTGAATTTGGTGACTATGCAAAATCCTCCCAGGTTACTTTCTCTTGACGAAACATCCTCAGAGCCAATTAATCATGCTTATGGTACAAATGGAATTATTACTTCTTTAATCCTTGCTACAGCTAATAAGGTTAATTGGCAGGTTGTTAGAATTGATTGCAATAGTTGGTTCAAGGCTTTTGAAATTATCCAACAATCAATAAAATCTTCTACTGAAATCAAGCTTGCCACTTTGTTCCAGAAAGAAATTATTGATGAATTACCCATATGGTGCGGTTTGCCTGCCCAAAAACATACTATTTTCTTTTTAGCCTCAAAGTCTAGTATTACGACTTTAAATAAAATTGCATTAAAAAAAGGAGGCGAATTTAAATTATTAGGGCAAGAAAAATTATCGAGAAGTGGTTTAAGAGAACTAACTTGGAATCATACAACTTTGCATATGAGGAAGAAAAACAGCAATTGGACTTACTTGCAAATGTTATTACCCTTGGATAATGAGGAGTCTTTTACTCGAAGTATTTCAGCTAATTGGGGCGAGGATATACTTTGGCATATAGAAGGTGTATATCAAAATGGATCTAAGAGATTAGCTGCGTTACCTTTAGTAAAATGGAAAAACAAAAAATCTTTATATGATCTAATTAATGAGTGCAAAGAACAAGGCGCAGTTATTTTTAATCCTCATGTCTATACCGTTGAAGATGGAGGTCTGGGTGTAATTGATGCAGATCAAGTTAATACTAAATTGTTGTATGATCCTCAAGGTTTATTAAATCCAGGTAAATTAAAAGGATGGGATTTGCTATAAAACTATAATTGAATTAATTTTAGAGATTTTGCAGCTATAAAAATTGATCCTGTTATTACAGTTTGCCTCTCTCTGAATTCTTTATTAGAAATAATTTCTCGAAGTGAATTATCTATAGATTTTGATTCTTTTATAGATTCTGAAAGATTAGGTAATTTGGTTTTGAAATCAGATGCTTTCCAAGTGATGTGATTTTCTATAGGAACAATCCAAGCAAAGTCATTTTCTCTTAAAACTATTTTAATAAATTCATTTCCTTTTTTTTGTCTTTGAATTCCTATTATCCAATTTATTCCTAATTCTCTTGTCTTAATTAGTGAACATTCGTAGGATAATTGTTTTGCTCCTTCGGGATTATGAGCACAATCTATAAGTATTTTTATTCCTTTGTAAGAATTGAAATCCATTCTCCCAGGCCATCTTGTCATTTGAAATCCTTCCTGAATAATTGATTTTTGAATCCTCCAGCCAAAAAGATTTAGAGCTTTAATTGACTCATAAGCAACCGCTGCATTATCCCTTTGGATTTCACCTTTAAGACCTAAATCCCATGATTGATCAATAGGCTTAACCCATATCAGATCAGCTTTTTTTTCTAAAGCTTTTTTTTCTAGTATTTTTGAGACTTCATGACTTTGTGAGCAACTAATTATGGTAGAACCTTTATTAATTACAGCTAATTTCTCTTTAGTTATTTTTTTTATGTCATTTCCTAAATATTTTTGATGGTCAATAGCTATTCTACCTATAGCAATTATGGGTCTTAAGGAATGTGCAGTGGTTGCATCTAGTCTTCCACCTAGACCTGCCTCAAGAAGAATTAAATCAACATTTTCTCTGGAGAAGTATATAAGTGATGAAAGAGTTATTAATTCAAAAGGTGTCAGATTTAAATTATTAATTTTATTATTGATTTCAGAAAATAGGTTTAATAATTCATGATGACTAATCTCCACGCCATTAATTCTTATTCTTTCTGTAACATCAAATAAATGAGGGGATGTAGTAGCCCCAACTTTTATTGACGATCTTTTCAGAACATTTTCTATAAAAGATGTTATAGATCCTTTACCATTAGTACCTATAATTTGAATCGCAGGTATACTTAAGCCAGGGTTACCATTGATTTTTATTGCTTTTCTTATATTGTTTAAACTATATTTAAGTTTCCCTTTCTCATAATTGGATACATATTTACTCCAATCTTTTGTTTCTAAATAATTATTTCTCAAAGTTATATTTTTTGTAATGTATTTATAAGCCTATTTATAATATATTTTATTTCTTTTTGACTAATTGTTAAGGGTGGAACCATCCTAATTACATTGTTTCCAGCTGGAACAACTAATAACCCTTCTTTAATTGCAATTTCTACAACCTTTTGAGCTGATAATTCATTTTGTTCATTTAGAACCAATCCTTGGATAAGACCTTGACCCCGAACTTCTTTTATAAGATCTGGGAATAAGCCCTCTATTTCTAATAATCCTTGTTGAAGTTGCTTCCCTCTTTCTTGAACATTACTTAAGAATTTTTTTGTTGCAATTTCTTCCAGGACTGTTAAACCAGCTTTGCATGCAAAAGGATTTCCTCCAAAAGTACTTGCATGATCTCCATGTTTAAAAATATCTGCATTTTTTTTCACTAGGAATGCACCTATCGCATGACCACTTCCCAACCCTTTGGCAATAGTCATACCATCTGGTTCTACTCCAATATTTTCATAACCCCATAAATTTCCTGTTCTTCCCATGCCAGTTTGGACCTCATCAAAAATTAGGAGGGAGTTATTTTCATTACATATCGATCTAATTACTTCAAAGAATTTTTTGTCTCCAGGAATAACGCCACCTTCTCCTTGTAATGGTTCAATTAAAACGCCCGCAATTTGATTCCCTTTTTCTGTATTTGTTTTTAAAACGCTATTGAAAGAATCAATATTGTTGAATTCAAAAAAATCAATTCCTTGAACTAAAGGTTCAAATCCTTTGTGATATTTAGGTTGACCAGTAGCACTGACAGTTGCCAAAGTTCTGCCATGAAAACTTGACTTAGCAGAAAGAATAACTCCTCCTCTTCCTGATTGTCTTTCATTCGAATGTTTCCTGATTAATTTAATTGCAGCTTCATTGGCTTCTGCTCCACTATTGCAAAAGAAAACGCTATCAAAGCAACTCTTTTGGGTTAGTAATTCAGCAAGTCTTTCTTGTTCCTCTATACGATATAGATTTGATACATGTTGGATTTTTTTAAGTTGGCTAGTCAGAGCTTTTCTTATCTTGGTATTACTATGTCCTAGAGAACAAGTTGCAATTCCAGCTACTGCATCAAGATACTTTTTATTATTCTGATCCCAGACCCAACATCCTTTCCCTCTTTTAATTATTAGATCAACCCTTTTGTAGGTATTCATTAAAGAGATGGGAGCGGTCGGACTCGAACCGACAAACCCGAAGGTGCCGCATTTTGAGTGCGGTGCGTCTACCAATTCCACCACGCTCCCTGATTAATATATGAATATGTACATTTTATTCTATGCTGCGCTGATCTCTTTTTCTATATTTTTATTTGGGGTTATATTATCTATTGTCTTAGGTTTAGAAGTAATTAGATCTTTTCTTATGATTTGAGCTCCTAGTTTATTTAATTTTTTTTCAAAGTTTTCATAACCTCTATCAAGATGATTAAGACCTTCAATTGTAGAATTTCCTTTAGCTATTAAGCCAGCAATAACCATTGCAGCTGCAGACCTGAGGTCAGATCCTAATATTTTATTCCCTCTAAGATTATGTACACCATTTATTGTCGCTGTTCTGTCTTTTACCTTTATATCAGCACCTAGTTTAATAAGTTGTGATACATGGGATAACCTGTTTTCAAACATAAGTTCAGTGATATTTGAAATCCCATTCGATATTGACATTAATACCATAAAAGGTGATTGAAGATCAGTTGGGAAACCAGGATATGGGGCGGTAATAACATCAACAGCGTTTTTATCTATTGGTTTGATTTTTAATGAATGAGGTGATACCTCAAATTTATTACCACATAGTTCAAGTTTGTTTATTACAGCCTTTAAGTGAAGATGATTAACATTATTCAATTTTAATTCTGAACCAGTAGCTGCTGCTGCAATTAGGAAAGTACCAGCTTCAATTCTATCTGGAATAACATTATGGTTACATCCACTAAGAGAATCAACACCTTCAATTATTATCTCTTGAGTTCCAGTTCCAGAAATATTTGCTCCCATTTTATTAAGCATAATTGCAAGATCTTGAACCTCAGGTTCTCTTGCAGCATTCTTTAAGATAGTTGTTCCTTTAGCTAAAACAGATGCCATTATTAATGTCTCTGTAGCTCCAACACTTGGGAAATCCAGAGATATTTCTGCCCCATTTAATTGATTTTCTGTTTTCGCAATAACTTCTTGATTCTTGATCTGGATAGAGACCCCTAATTTTTTCAATCCCTTAATATGTTCATCTATAGGTCGAGAACCTATTTTGCACCCACCTGGTAAAGGGATGCATACTTCATTAAATCTGGTGATTAAAGCTCCTATCAAGGTAAAGCTGGCTCTTAGTTCGCTTACAAGTTCTTTGGGTAATTTTCTGTTTATAAGATTTATAGCTTTTATTTTCATGTGATTGTCATTTTGAGTATTTGATACTCCTAATGAGGTAAGAATATTTTTCATCACCTCAATATCAGTTAAATTAGGGAAATTGTATAAATTAATTTCTTCATTACTAAGAATAGAGGCAGCCATAAGAACTAGAGCTGAATTCTTAGCACCTTGTATATTGATCTCTCCACACAATTTAGTATTACCTTCAACTTCAAGGTATTGATCTGAATATGAATTAAGTTTTTCACCAATACAAAGCATTAGCTTTTCTAGATTTGGATTAATAATGACAAATTAAACAGTATAAGTCTATACCAATTAGTTAACACTTCTTTAAGTTTATTTAAAGTGATACTGAATTATAATCACCATTAAACTTGCGGATGTGGCGGAATTGGTATACGCGCATGTTTCAGGTACATGTGACTTAAAGTCTTAGGAGTTCAAGTCTCCTCATCCGCATTATACCTCTAAATTATAATTTTTGAGTTTATTTAGGTGTGAATAACTTTTTTTTAAATATATTAAATTCTGATAATAATTGCTATTTTAAAGACAGGCTTTTTTTAGAACCATAAATCCATTAAATTTTCAAAAAATTACTAGTAAATCAAATTCTCTTATTAAGAAACTAAGGGTTCTAAAAGATAAGTCAATTTCTAACAATGAAAATCATTTCTTGATAGAAGGAAAGCATCTTTTAGAAGAAAGTCTAAAAGGAGGTTTTGATCCAATTAAAATTCTTGCAACAAAAGGTTGGCTTGAAAAAAATATTAACTTATTAACGCGATTTGATGATTCAAAGATCTATGAAATCCCTCTATTTATTTTAGAATATATAAGTTCCACAGTAAATCCTGATGGGGTTTTAGCTTTATTAGATAAAACTTATTTGCCATCAAAAATTATTAAAAATAAATTTATTTTGGTTTTAGATAGGATTCAAGATCCCGGAAATATAGGCACTCTTTTTAGAACTGCTTTAGCTGCTGAAGTGGATTATATTACATTATTGTCTGGAGCTAATCCTCTTAGCCCAAAGGTCTTAAGATCATCTTCAGGGGCCGTTCTTCATCTGCCTTATGAGAGGCTGATATTTGAAGAAAAATCATCTGAAGAAATATTCTTTGAAAATTTAGGTAATTTAATTGTGCAAGGTTTTCAAATTGTCGGAACTTTCTCTAATCAAAACACTTTTGATAAAGATATAAAACCATATTGGAGAATTGATTGGCTGAAACCTACTTTATTGATTCTTGGCAATGAAGGTTCTGGGATAAATTATAAAATTAGTCAATATTGTACCCATTTAGTAACACTTCCTCATAGTTCTTTAGTAGAGTCATTAAATGTAGCTTCAGCTGCAGTACCTTTATTATTAGAAAGAACAAGGACCAATATGGTTCTAAAATATTCAGAAAAACATTGACCAACTCATCTTACGATTTCGATTTAATTATTATTGGGGCAGGTTATGGTGGCTATGATTCTGCCAAGCATGCTGCAGAAAATGGATTAAAAGTTGCAATTATAGAATCAGGCGATATGGGTGGGACGTGTGTTAATAAAGGCTGTGTTCCTTCAAAAGCATTACTTGCTGCAAGTGGAAAAGTTCGGGAAATAGCTGATAAGGAGCATCTTGAAAAATTTGGTATTCATTCTGCGCCAGTAAGATTTGAGAGGCAAAAGATTTCTCAACATGCTGAGAATCTTGTTAATTCTATTAGAGAAAGTTTAACTAAAAGTCTTTCAAGAATTGGAGTTGAAATAATAAGGGGTTTAGGCAGAATTGAGGGAGCTAATGAAGTTGGTGTAAGGGAAAAAAGTGGAATTGATAGATCAATAACTGCATCTAATATTTTAATTGCTTCTGGGTCTTCTCCTTTTATCCCTCCTGGCATAGAAATTGATGGTCAAACAGTTTTTACAAGTGACGATGCTGTTAAATTGAAATGGCTGCCTAAATGGATTGCTATTATTGGGAGTGGATATATTGGGCTTGAATTTGCCGATATTTATACGGCTTTAGGGACTGAAGTTACTATGATTGAAGCTTTAGAAAATTTAATGCCCACTTTTGATCCTGATATAACAAAAATTGCAAAGAAAAATTTAATTCAGGCTAGACATATAGAAACAAAAACAGGAGTTCTTGCCACAAATGTGGTATCAGGGAACCCCGTTACATTAGATCTTATTAATCCAACAACAAAGAATTTAGTTGAGAAGTTAGAAGTTGATGCTGTACTAGTTGCAACAGGTAGAGTCCCCAATACAAAAGATTTGAATTTAGAAGCTATTGGATTAGAAACTAAAAGAGGATTTATCCCAGTGAATGATCAGATGAATGTATTAATTAAAGATTCTCCTCAATCTAATTTATGGGCTGTTGGTGATGTTACAGGCAAATTAATGCTTGCTCATACAGCTGCTGCCCAAGGGGTTATTGCCGTTGATAATATCCTTGGGAAAAAAAGAAGTATAAATTATAATGCGATACCTGCAGCTACATTTACTCATCCAGAAATTAGTTCGGTCGGTTTGTCTGAAAAAGATGCAAAGGACTTAGGAGTGAAAAATAATTTTCAAATAGGAATAGTGAAAAGTTATTTTAAGGCTAATTCCAAGGCACTTGCAGAGCTAAGTGATGAGGGTTTGCTTAAGTTGATTTTCAGGAAAGATAATGGGATTGTCTTGGGGTCTCATATTTATGGTCTTCATGCTGCTGATTTAATTCAAGAAATTTCTAATGCCATTTCTAGAAATCAAAATGTGAAAGATCTATCATGCGAAATTCATACACACCCAACTTTAAGTGAAGTAGTTGAAGTGGCTTACAAGCAAGCATCCAAGCAATTAGATAAATAATTTATGGATATTAGAAAACGACCTCCCAATCCTAAAGTAAAGGTAGCTAATTTAGAATATTCAATACCTCATAATGAATCTAAATCTACCAATATTCTAGAAGAAATAATTTGGAGTAAAAACAATGAAATCGAGGCTTCAAAAAAAAAGATTTCTTTAGAAGATTTAAAAAAACAAGTATCAAAACTACCTATTTCAAAAGATTTTTATGCTTCTCTGCAAAAATCAGAAAATAATCCTTCAATTATCGCTGAGATTAAAAAAGCTAGTCCTAGTAAGGGAATTATAAGAAAGGATTTCAAACCAATTCAAATTGCAGAAATCTATGAAGAAAAAGGAGTTTCCTGTATATCTGTTCTAACTGATAAGAGCTTTTTTAAAGGAGGATTTGATGTTTTAGCTAGAGTTAGAAAACATACTAGTCTTCCTATTCTATGTAAGGATTTTATTATTTCTCCTTATCAAATCTTTCAAGCCAGGAATTCTGGGGCTGATGCCATATTATTTATAGCGGCTATTTTGAATGACCAAGATCTTATTTATTTTAAAAAGATAGCTGATTCTCTTGGATTACAAGTATTAATTGAAGTTCATAATTTAGAAGAATTAAATAGAATTATTAAACTTGATAGATTCCAATTGATCGGTATCAATAATAGAGATTTAAAGACATTTCAAACCAATCTTGAAGTAACTAAGAATTTATCAGAAAGGTTTTTTAGAGATGTTAATAGTAATAAAAAGATATTAGTTAGTGAATCTGGATTAAAAACTAAAAAAGATATTGAGTTTGTTAAGAAATGTGGGGTAAGGTCAGTTCTAATTGGAGAATCATTGATGAGAAGCAATAATATTAGTGATTCGCTGAAAGAACTCATCATTAAAAGTTAGGAAAAGTGTGATTTATAAAAATTAATAGCTTAAAGGCAATTTGATAAGGCAAAATAAAAATCAGTGAAACAAATTGAATGTTTATAGGAATTTTGACAGGATTTACAGCAGGAGCATTTCATGTCCTAAGCGGAGCTGATCATCTTGCCGCCATGGCACCCTCATCAATAAAAAAACCTAGCATTGCTTTGAGAAATAGCTTGTCATGGGGGATAGGTCATTCTTCAGGGGTTTTAGCTCTATCTGCAATTGCAATTTTCATTAAAGACTTAGCTCCTTTAAATAAAATATCCACTATATCTGAATTTTTTGTTGGTATTTCTTTATTGTTAGTTGGAGTAGTTGCAATTAAGAATTCTTTCAGTCTTAATGTTCATAGTCATGATCATTCTCATCAGGATGGATCACAACATAGGCATATACATTTGCATTATTCTGGTAAGAATAACAAGAAAAGACATAATCATGCTTTGACCAGTATGGGCATGCTTCATGGCTTAGCAGGAGGATCTCATTTGATAGCCGTTTTTCCTGCTTTAGCTTTACCCCCAATAACTGCTTTGATTTATATGATCTCTTATCTATTTGGTTCAATTGTAATAATGAGTTTATTTGTATTAATGATTTCCTTCGCAACATCTAAAGTAGGTAGGATTTGGTTCTCCTCTCTGATTTTCTGTACAGGCGGCATTTCAATTGTTACAGGTATCATTTGGCTGCAAGGCAATAATCTTTTCACAGTTTAGAGATCTTTAGATGTTGAATGTCTAATACATATTTTCCAATACCTAAGATTGATTTCTTGTTCACAACCCCAAAAGTTCTGCTATCAAGGCTTTCTATTTGATTATCTCCTTTAATTTCTATACTATTACTATTTATTTTTGAAATTCTTTTGATAAGTAAAAAGTCTTTCTTAGTAGGATGATTGCAAATTAAGATTTGATTATGAAAAAGTTTTGTTTTTCTTAATTTATAAGGTTTATAAAATACATAATTATCATGAAGTATTAGAGGATTCATAGAATCCCCAGATACTTTGCATATCTTTTTACCTAATAATAAATTTTTTATAACCCAAGCCGAAATAAAAACATAATAAAAAAGTTTTCTAACTAGCAGTAATCCATTGATCATTTCTTCCTTTAGATTCCCAGAAAATCCTATGAATTTTTTCTATAGACTGCATAAGTTGCTCTGCTTTATTTAAATCTATATTGACTTTACAAGCACTGCACAGTTTAGAGGCATTCCAAATTGTTTCATGGAGATCAGGATATCTATCTAAATGTTCTGGCTTAAAATAATCTGTCCAAAGAATAAGAATTTCTTTTTTCGTCTCTTTTGCTTGATCCTCTTTAATTGCAGTATATCTTGAGAAGGTATTGTTATAAGAATTCCATTCAGATGAATTAATTGATTGTGGTGGATTTAGGGCAATTAATTTTTTTGTCATTGATAGTACTGCTTCAGCTGCAACTCTCGCAGAAGCTGGATCATAAACACCACAAGGACCATCACAATGAGCATTTACTATACCTGTAGATAAATGATCAATGGATTTAGAAAATAATTTGTTAAACATTACTGTGGGAAAAATTTACTACACTATTTATCTGATAGCACAAATCATTCTTTTTGGAAGGATATTTTAAGGTTTATTTGACGTCTAATAATTCAATCTCGAAAATTAGTGTTGCATTAGGGGGAATAACATTTCCTGCTCCTCTTGCTCCATATCCTAATTCTGGAGGGATTATTAATTTCCGTTTTCCACCAATCTTCATACCTTCTACTCCTTCTTCCCATCCTTTAATAACTCTGCCAGCTCCTAGTGGGAAATTAAATGGCCCTCGACCATAACTACTGTCAAATTCTTCACCAGACTCTAATTTCCCTACATAGTTGACTGAAACAGTTTTTCCTGAGATTGCTTCTTCACCTTCTCCAATTGTTATGTCAGTTAAAGTTAATCCAGAAATTGTTGTAACAGTTTTTGTTTCATTATTTAAAGGTTCTTCATTCATTGCAAATAAGATTGGATTTGAATCGTTGGGATCTAATTCGAATATATTATTTGATTTTGTTTTTTCTTGAATGAATACTGGCGGGTTGTTTATCTTTGTTGATGCTTCTACTACCTTGTTCCCTGATAGTTGACTAATTAAAGCAATTGATAAGCAAAGAACAAAAACTGAAAAGCTAATGATGATTTCTCGCATTATTTTTAATAATGAATATTGATATTCTTGCAGATAAGGGATCTTTTTATTAGATCTTGATAAAACTCTAATAAATCAAAAGATTAATAGTTTATTTATGAATCTTGTAAAAAGGAAAAACCTATTTGATTTATTGATTGCATCTTTTGGCGGAGTTTTAGCTGGTAGCGCATTTTCTAGTAATTATTGGATTTTGTTAATGCCTACTTCTCTTATGATACTTTGGGCATTTATTTCAAAACCATTTTTAGGCTTTATCTGGGCATCTATTGCTATTTCTATAATTCACTCCTGGATATGGGGGCTTCATCCTATTTATGAAATTAATAATTCATTTAAGAGTTTATTCCTGACTTTAATTATATGGATCGTTATTTCTTTGTTTGGCGGATTTCTAATTTGGTCATGGTGCTCTATATCAAAATATTTTTTAAATAGAAATATCATTTTTATAAATAGAAATGGATCTTTTATAGGTGTTCTTATTTTGGCTTCTTTATGGGGAGTTGCAGAAGATTTTCTATCTAGAGGACCGATTTTCTGGATTGGCATTGGTGATGGACTTGTTCAAGGGGATATTTATTTAGCAGGACTAGCAAGATGGATTGGATCGAGTGGATTATCTTTTTTGACATTGGTCATAAGTTATTTAATGCTGAAATTGGTTCGTCAAATATTTTGTGAGAATAATAAAAATTATTTTATCATCACTAGCTTTATCTTATTGATTTCCTTATTACATTTTATTGGATATAGTTCATTCAATTTAGTTAATTCAAAAGATATAATTTCAGCTGCTATCTGGCAACCTAATATTTTAATAAGAGATAAGGTTGATCAAAAGAGTAAGAAACTTTTTGATTTGGAACTGATTAAGAATCTGGAAACTGCAAATAAATTCAATGCTGATATTCTAATTGCCCCAGAAGGAAATCTTCCTTTAAATTATGAACTATCAATTCCTTCCCCTATTCATTTTATTAGCGGAGGTCTTAGAGAAGTTGATAATTCTATAAGATCTTCTTTACTTGAATTTCTAAAAGGTGAAACGAAGTTTTCTAATTATATTGATAAATTCAGATTGGTTCCATTAGGCGAAAAAATACCGCAAATTGTTAAAAAATATTTTCTGATGGATTATAGAATACAAAGCTTGCAATCAGGTTTAAGTTCTAGATTAATGGAATTGAATGAATTACCTTCATCTGTGATTGCAATATGTTATGAAATAAGCAATGGTTATTCAATCAGTAAAGCTGTACGTGAAGGAGGTCAATGGATAATCTCAATTGCAAATTTAGATCCATATCCTTTGAAGTTACAAAAGCAATTTTTATCTTTAGTTAAAATTCGAAGTATAGAAAATCAAAGGGACATTATCATAGCTGCTAATACTGGACCTTCAGGATTGGTAGGTCAAGCAGCTGATCTAGGGGAAATTGTCGAACCCAATCAAAAGAGAGTAGAATTTTTCGATATTACTTTTAATAGAAAATTGACGTTTTTTACAAGATTTCAGAATAAACCTTTACTAGGAATCTTTGTAATCTCGTTGATTTATAAAATTATTAAATCAAATTATCTTAAGAAACAATTTCAATAATTCCTCCTCCCAGGAGCAAATCTTGCTCATAGAAAACAGCTGCTTGGCCAGGTGTTACTGAAAATTGGGTTTCATAGAAATTTAATTTAGCAATTTTAGTTGATTTAGAGTCTTTAAAAGGGGTTAATAATGCTTTGACTGGTCTAGTCCTATATCTTATTTGCACTTCCACTTCCATTGGATTTAAAGGAGGGTCTATAGACACCCAATTTATTTCTTTAACAGAACATTCTGATTTTCCGGCTTCACTTCTACTCGCAACAATTACTTTATTTGAAATAGGATCTAGTTTGATTACATATAGTGGTTCATGCCAAGCAACTTTCAATCCTTTCCTTTGACCTATAGTAAAATGATGGATCCCATCATGATGACCTAGAATTTTTCCATCTATATGTATTATTTCCCCTGATTTTTTTGGTATGTAATGATCTAGGAATGCCGTCATTGAACCATAATTTTCTATTAAACATAAATCTTGGCTCTCTGGTTTTGTTGCTGTTTTTAGACCTAAACTTTTAGCTTGTGATCTTGTTTCATTCTTAGTGAGTTCACCTAAAGGGAAAATAACTCTGCCCAGAGTTTCCTGCGTTAAATCATATAAAAAATAACTCTGATCCTTATTTTGATCTTTGCCACGTAATAGTTTATGCCTTCCTTGTGATGCAGTAGGGAATGTGTTTGATTTTTCTTTGCTATAAGCATGTTTAACTCTTGCATAATGTCCAGTAGCTATGAAAGTAAAATTTTTCTGTTTTGAAGCCCATTCAAGCATTGCCTGAAATTTAACTCTTTTATTGCAGATTGAGCATGGCAATGGTGTCTGACCTTGCTGATATCCATCCGTTATCCCATTTATTATTTCTTCTTCAAAAGAATCTCTAGAGTCAACTATATGATGATTTATTCCCAGTTGCTCACATATTTCTGCTGCGTCAATTAATCCATCAGAACAACAAGCTCCTTTACCTTTTAGAAGCCATAAAGTTATTCCATCAATATTCCACCCTTCTTTTAAAAGCAAAGCTGCAGCAAGTGAGCTGTCAACTCCACCTGATAAGCCAACAGCAGCAAATTTTTTATCAGTGGATATCCTTGATGAAGTTATCGTTTTAAAATAGTTGTAATTATTCTTATATTATAAAACGAATAGGTTTTTTATATAAATTCTAAAATCTAAAATTTATTCTGAATTAATTTGAATATGTGTAATTGGCCCAAAAAAGATTATCTACATTCTGTTGTAAGTGCTGAAGAGATGATGCTTATAGAAAATAATTTATTTTCAGAAGGAATGCCTGAACCTTCTTTAATGGAAAAAGTTGGGATCTCTATGAGTCAATATTTATTAGATAATCAGAATCTATTAGATAAAGGTGTTTTAGTATTAATTGGACCTGGACACAATGGTGGAGATGGAGCCATCTTGGCAAGAGAATTATTTCTCAAAGATGTAGATGTTTCTTTTTGGTGTCCTTTTCCTATAAAAAAACAATTAACTTCTTCTCATGTTGAATATATTAAATTTTTGGGAATACAAGAAGTTGAAAATATTCCTGATGTAATGGAAAATAAATTATGGATTGAAGCATTATTTGGAATAAATCAGAAACGAAATTTACCTTATGAATTAAATGAATTATTTCATAAAAGAGAATTATTGAGACCAAATAAGCTAATAAGTTTGGATGTGCCTGCTGGAATTTCTTCAGATACAGGTGAGTTGGTCTCTAGTAACCCGGCTCGCGCATCTATTACTCTTACTGTCGGTTTAATAAAACAGGGTCTATTGCAGGACATAGCATTGCCTTATGTTGGTAAAATAGAAGTCATTGATATCGGATTGAAAGAGGATTTGATTTCATCAAGTTCATCAAATTTTTTTTCAATAACTCCAAAAGATTTTTCTAATTTAGAAATTCCTAAGGCACTCCCAAATTCAGGAAAGTATGAGAGAGGTCGAACATTAATAATTGCTGGTAGTGAAAAATATAAAGGAGCTGCTTATTTAGCTTTAAAAGGATCTTTGTCTAGTTCTGTAGGAAGTATTAAAACAATAATTCCAAAAAACATGGGTGAATCTCTATGGCAATTAGCTCCTGAAGTAGTAATAGAAGCCTCTTCTGATATTTCATTAGAAGGTTCTGCTCTATTTTCTGAGATCTTAAAAAATATAAATTTCTCTAGATTTGATTCAATCTTATTAGGACCAGGGATCGGAATTGATAAGCAAGACTGGGAAAAATCAATGAATTATTTTTTAGAATTTAAAGGCTTATTAGTCATTGATGCAGATGGACTTAATAGAATTTCGTTGATCGATAATCTGAATTGGCTAAGAGATAGAGAAGGTCAAACATGGTTGACCCCTCATTTCGCAGAATTTAGAAGATTATTCCCTAATGTTAATGGAGATAGCCTTATCCAAAAGGTAAGAAATGCCGCTATTCAAAGTCATTCAACAGTCCTTCTGAAAGGAGCAAATTCATTAATATCTGACACCAATGGGAATCTATGGCAAATTTCTGGAACAAATCCTAATTGTGCTAGGGCTGGATTTGGAGATTTATTAAGTGGGTTTTTAGCAGGAATGGGTGCTTATGAGATTGCTTGCAACTCTAAAGTCATTCCTGAGTCTTTAGCTAAATATGCTTTACTTCATGCTATCGCTGGATGCTTTGCTTCTAATGGCACAGAAGCAACTATTGTAGGAGATACTTTAAAGAAAATAGTGGTAAAAAAAAGCGAGAGATGTCATGAAAAGGACATTTAAGAGGCTTTTCTTCTCACTTTCAACACAAATGTATCGATTTCTTGTCAAGAATCTGAAGGCTTTTGGAAGCTATTAAGGTTTTCAACAAAAGTGTAGGAGAGTTTTAGTCACCTAAGTGTAAATCTAATGGTCTCTTCTTTACCCGCAACTTCGGAACCTCAAAAGAGGAGAGGGAATGATCCTATTAGTTGGTATCTTTCTAATATTGGAAAAGTACCTCTACTGACTCCTTCTGAAGAAATTGAACTTGGTAATCAGGTTCAAAAAATGATGAATTTAACTGAAGATGGTCAATTAAATGAACAAAATCAAGATTTTACTCCTCATCAAAAAAAACTAATTCGAATAGGTAGAAGGGCAAAAGAGAGAATGATGAAAGCTAATCTAAGATTAGTGGTTAGTGTCGCTAAGAAATATCAAGGTAAAGGTTTAGAGTTGTTAGATCTTGTTCAAGAAGGATCATTAGGCCTTGAGAGAGCTGTTGAAAAATTTGATCCAACACGAGGTTATAAATTTTCAACCTATGCTTTTTGGTGGATTAGACAAAGTATGACAAGGGCAATTGCTTGTCAGTCAAGAACAATAAGATTACCTGTTCATTTAAGTGAAAGACTTGCAACTATAAGAAAAGTAAGTAGAGAATTATCACATAAATTAGGAGCAATGCCTAGCAGGATAGAAATTGCCCAAGAAATGGAAGTTGATGTAGCAGAACTTGATTCAGTGCTAAGACAAGCTTTAACCACTAGCAGTTTAGATGCCCCAGTTAATGGAGATGATGGTAGAAGCTTCTTGGGAGATCTAATAGCTGATTCTACTCATGAAGAGCCATTAGATAAAGTTGAACAAAAAATACATCAAGAACAACTCGGAAGATGGTTGAGTCATCTTAGTGAGCAAGAACAAAATGTTTTGAGATTAAGGTTTGGTTTAGAGGGGAATGAAAGACATACCTTGGCTGAAATTGGAAGATTATTGGACGTATCAAGGGAAAGGGTTCGTCAAGTAGAACTTAAAGCACTAAGAAAATTGAGAAATTTAACTAGAAAATTACCAAGTGGAATTTAAAAACTTTAAATTTAATCTTCAGCCCAAATATATTTAGTTAGTTCTTTAGGGTCAGGGTCAGGAGCATTTAAAGCAAATTCAACTGCATCTGCAACTTCTTTGTCTATTTCTTTTTCAATTTTTCTTAGATTTTCTTCGGTTACAATATTTTTTGATAATAAATCTTTTTCTAGCTTTTTTAATGGATCTCTAATATTCCAAAATTGTTTTTCTTCTTCCGATCTTAATTCATCGGGATCAGCTAAAGAATGCCCCCTAAATCTATATGTTAAGCACTCTATCAAAGTGGGACCATTCCCTTCCCTCGCTTTCTTTACAGCCCTTTCGGCAGCTTCTCTTACTGCAAGCACGTCCATACCGTCTACTTCTTCCCCTGTCATTCCAAAAGCAGCTGCTTTTTTCCAAATTTCAGTTTTACTAGTTGCTCTATCATGTTCCATCCCTATTGCCCATTTATTGTTTTCTACAATAAAAAGAATTGGTAATTTCCATAATTCTGCCATGTTTAGGCATTCATAAAATTGACCAATATTACAGGTTCCATCGCCAAAGAATGCAGCAGTAACAGCATCACTAGATTTTTGGCCAAGAGCATCTTTTTTGTATCTACTACTAAACGCAGAACCAAGAGCAACAGGAATTCCTTCACCTATAAATGCATAACCCCCAAGAAGATGATGCTCTTTTGAGAAAAGGTGCATAGAGCCTCCCCTCCCTTTGCTGCAACCTGTTTCTTTTCCGAAAAGTTCGCTCATTACTTCAGCTGCTGGGACTCCAGCACTTAATGCATGTACATGATCTCTATAGGTGCTGCAAAACCAATCATGTTTTTTCTTCATTGCGCTTATAACACCAGTACTTACCGCTTCTTGTCCATTATATAAATGAACAAATCCAAACATTTTGCCTCTGTAGTACATCTCTGCACACTTATCCTCAAATCGTCTCCCTAAAGTCATATCTTTAAAAAGTTCTAACCCTATCTCTCTATCAAGTTTTATAGATTTTGAGGGTTGAGGAAGATTTCTGATTCTTTCTGCATGATTATTCAAATTTAGAACTCCTTGAGAAGTTTTGATTTGTTAACATTCTAGGACTTAAGGGCTGATTTCTTTCAATTTTTTTCAAAGTCTGTAAGAGAGTATAAAAATTTTGGGCAAAATCCCTTATGAAGTCTAAAGTTTTTAAAATTAGTAAATTTTGATTGGAACTTCCCATAGATCATTTTAAGTTGATAGGTGTAAGCCCATCAGCAAAATCTGAGGAAATATTAAGATTATTTCAACTCAGATTAGATAGAGAACCTGATCAAGGATTTACTCCTGAGGTTCTCTCACAAAGAGCTGAGTTACTTAGAAGAACTGCGGACCTTCTTACTGACGAAGTCTCTAGGAAGGATTATGAATCTCAGATGTTAAAAGGAGCTTCTTGCTTGGAGCTTTCATCTAATAGAGCAGTTGCAGGTTTAATTCTTCTTTGGGAAGCTGGATATCCTTATGAAGCTTTTAAGCTTACAAAGAAATTATTGCAACCTCCTCAAACTCCAGCATTAGGAAGTGGTAGAGAGTCAGACTTAATCCTTTTGGCTGCTTTAACTTGCAATGACGCTGCAATTAAAGAAGAGGAGCAAAGAAAATACGCACTCGCATCAGATTTGCTTACAGAAGGTATTCAACTCCTCCAAAGGATGGGGAAACTATCACAATTTAGAAAAGAATTAGAAGAAGAATTTAGATATTTAATCCCTTTTAGAATTTTAGATTTATTAAGTAGAAATGTTAATGATGATTTCCCTTCCCACCAAAAAGGTTTGATTCTTTTAGAGAAATTTATTAATAAAAGAGGAGGAATTGAAGGTAAAGCCAGGTCAAAGAAAAGTATTGAAGATAATTTTACGCAGGAAGATTTTGAAATATTTTTTCAACAGATTAGAAGCTTCCTTTCTGGGAAAGAACAAATTGATTTATTTCTAAATTTATATAAAAGGGGTTCTGATGAAGCTGGGATTTTGGCATTTCAGTCA
>CETH01037040.1_pt1 | contig 18721 bp, 22 predicted proteins | sample 361461 | NCBI WGS metagenome assembly CETH01 (sample SAMEA2622695, study PRJEB7988) | marine metagenome | isolation source: saline water (ENVO:00002010), including
GAATTTTTTCTTCTAGTTTGAATAAGTTTTTTTCTTTATGAGATAAAGAATCAATCTTATCTTTAATATCTCTATTTTTATCAGATATTTTTTTCTCAGATTTTTCTAATTCAAATTTTCTAGAACTCAACTCCTTCTCTGCTTTTGATAAAGTATTCAAAGCTTTTTCTTTAGCTTCGACCAATATCTCAGTTTCCCTCTTTAAAGCATTTTCTATTATTAAATTGGCTTCTGATCTTGCATCTTCTGATCTTTTATTATTAAGATAAACAAGAAATAGAAACCCTATAACTCCAAATAACAAACCAACTATAAGAGATATGAAAATATATAAATTATCCATATACTCGCCTATAATAAGTTTTTTTTTAATTACATTCATAGTATTATTCCAAAAGATTATAGTCAAGTTTATTTTAAAAATACCAAAAAGGTGTCAAATGAAATATAATTGCACTATATTTTTATTTGTGTGAATTGCAAATCATGTTATAATTTTCCTTCGTCTAAAATAAAATCAAGGATTATTTAAAATAATGGATAACCATACATATGAATTAGCAATGGTCATTTCACCTGAACTAAGGCCAGAGGAGATTGACTCATTATGTAATCAGCTAAATGATTTGCTGAAGAAAAACAATTCAAAACATATACATACTGACAAAACAAAAGTCAAAAAACTTTCATATCCTATCAATAATTTTGTTGAAGCTACTTATGTATATGTAATATTTGAATCTAACACAAAGTCTATCAGTGTTTATAACAAATGGACATCAGACGATCCGTCAATACTCAGATCGCTAGTAATCAAATTAACTCCAGCAGAGTTAAAATTCAGAGAAGATAATATATTAAACCAAGTCGCAAGTAATTAAATATGGGTAGATTAAATAAAATTATGTTAATAGGGAATGCAGGAAACGATGCTGAGCTAAGATATACTCCTTCCGGTGATTCAGTTGCTTCATTCAACTTAGCAGTAAATGAAAATTATACAAATAGAGAAGGACAACAAGTTGATCAAACTCAATGGTTTAGAATTTCTGTATGGGGGAGAAGATCTGAATTTGTTGGTAACTACATAAAAAAAGGAATGCAAGTTTATGCTGAAGGACGAATCAAGTCAAATTTGTATACAGATAATTCTGGAGAAACTAAAGTATCTCTTGAAGTGAATGCATATGATGTTCAAATTGTTCAAGATCCACAACAAAATTCCAACAACCCTATGCCTTCTACAACTCAGCCCACAAATATAAATCCCCAAAATCAACCAGACAATCTTACGCCGCCAACCAACACTGAAATTGCTTCATCAAATGAAGCTCAACAAAATAATCCAATTTCTGAGCCCACCAATGATCAATCTTCCAATCAAGATGATTCTCTGCCGTGGTAATTTATAAATTATCTAATCAAAAATATATGAGGTAAATAATTTGACAGAAGAAAAAAAAGTAATAACAACTGAAAATACTGAGCCTAAACCAAATATCCCTAAACCAAATATGGCCCTTAAAAATTTCAAATTCAATCCTAGAAGGAATAGGGTTTGTTTTTTTACAGATCAAGGAATTATACCCGATTATAGGGACATTAATGTTATTAGTAAATTTATATCTCCAACCAAGCAAATTATTAGTGCCAGAAAAACAGGAACGACTGCTAAAAACCAACGTCTATTAAGTACAGCAGTTAAAAGAGCAAGATATCTAGGACTTCTACCATACACTGTTAATCATAAAGGATTAGACGGCAATTGGATGGTTAATTAGATTTATTTAATTTTTATATTAACTAATTAAATTTCAATATACGATGTCAAGTTCCAATAAAATTAAAAACCAATTTACTGACAAACGGCACAAAGCTGCACAAGACCCAAAAATAAAAAAAAGAAATAAATTCTTATTGATTGGAGTTCTAATATTTTCTGTAATTTTTACAATCATTCTATCAACAGGGTATATTATTAGATATGTTGTTCCACAAGAAAAAACCATCGTCCAAGTTGGGGAATCGAAATTCAAAAGATCCGATATGTTAAAAATGCTTAGAGTTAAGCAAAAGAATGCAGAGATGGCAGGATCTACAATCAAGAGTAGTGAAGAAATATTCAAATCATTACAAAACATGATAGAAAACGAGATCATTGACCAAGTTGCTCCAAGTCTAGGAATTTCAGTTAGCCAAGAGCAACTTGATATTTATATAAGAGATGTTTTTATGCCCAAATATAATTCTGATGAATCCCCTGATCCTGTACAAATCGAAAGAGAGTTTAGAGAAATATTCAATAATTATCTAAATAGTGTTGGGTTAGAAGAAAGTGAATACAAAAAATTCACTAGATGGAGCATGCTTAGGGAGCAAATGCGACAATATGTTGGAGAATCTGTTCCTAAAGTTTCAGAGCAAGTTTATTTACACAGAATAATGGTAATGCCAGATGATGAAATAGATATTATGAAAAAAAAATTCAATGATGGGGTTCCTTTCGAATATATTGTTAGAGAATTTTCTAAAGATAATGAAGAAGTAGTTAGAAGAGGAGGCGAAATAGGATGGGTACCAAAAGGTATATTCCCTGAATATGACTACATAATATTCGACCTTGAGCCAAATTTACTAAGTATTGAAGCCCAAAGTGTAAAAAATCCTCCTCTCTTATTTTTCTTTATGATATCTGAAAAAGATCCTGCAAGAAAAGTTGCTCAAGAAGAACTTGAACAACTAAAAACGAAAGCTTTAAATGATTGGCTAAATACCAAAAGAAAGGAATTTAACGTTCAGGCTACTTTTAACTCAGAAGTCCACGACTGGCTATCTAAACAATTACAAGTTTCTTCTCTAGAAAAACCAAAAGAGAAAAAATCTAAATTACAAGAATTAGGTGTCTTGCAAGGGAAGGAAGATTGATGAAAGATATTACAGAAATAGCAGTACTTGGAATGGGAAACATAGGAAGCGAATTTGTAGAAATCTTACAACATCAACTACCTGAGATAGAATACATAACAAATCAAAAAATCAAAATCTCAAAAATTCTAGTAACAAATCTTAACAAAGAAAGAAATGTTCAAATAAAACAAAATATTATTACTACTAACCCCGATGAAATATTCAACAACAAAAATATCTCTATTGTAATTGAAATTATGGGAGGAATAGATCCTGCCTTTGAATATGTTTCAAAATGCCTTGAATCAAATAAATCAGTTATCACTGCCAATAAAGATCTAATTGCTACTCACGGTAAAAATTTATTTCAAAAAGCCAAACAGAATAATGTTTCCATTTTATTTGAAGCTGCTGTTGCTTCTGGAACACCGATAATTTCTACACTTATGCGAGATTTATCCTACTCAAATATTCATTCAATTAGAGCGATCATCAATGGAACAAGTAATTTTATTCTTTCAGAAATGGAAGAAAAAAATACAGAATTTATGGAAGCACTAAAATTAGCTCAAAAACTTGGATATGCAGAACCAGACCCAACAAATGATATTGAAGGATTCGATGCAAGATATAAACTATCAATATTATCAACATTAGCTTTTAAAACAGAAGTAGAATACACAAAGCTTCATGTAGAGGGTATTTCAAAAATTGATTCTATTGATTTTCAATATGCTAAAGAATTAGGATATTCTATTAAATTACTTGCAATTGCTGAGAAAATTGAATCTGGAATTTTAGCAAGAGTACATCCAACAATGATTGATGTAAATAATCCTTTGGCAAAAATTTCTGGTGCAATGAATGCTATAGAAATCCAAGAAAACCTACTAGGAACTGTTATTATTCAAGGCCCTGGTGCTGGGCCTTCTCCGACATCGTCAGGGATACTCAGTGATTTAATACATGTTTTGAAAACAAAAGATAATTCTGAATCTGTGCCAACTTTGATTAATAACCTGAAAATTAATGACATTAAAATTTTGGAATCCCGTTTTTATTTGAGATTCATTGTGCATGACAAAGCAGGTGTACTTTCAAAAATGTCAAATATCCTTGGGGAAGAAAATATTTCTATTGCTTCTGTTATTCAAAAAGAAAATATAAACTTGGAAGAAAAATACGCCGACTTAGTATTTATGACATATAAGTCAAGCCAATCATCAATCAACAAAGCGATTCAAAAAATAACCAAATTGGACGTGGTAGATCAACTTAAAAGCCTAATAAGAGTTGAATAAACTCTATGTTTTAATTATTTTCTTCACTAGAATTAGGTGGTTCTGAAGAAATATTCAAAGAATCAATACCTCTCCGTACTTGACCTAAAATTTCTGATAATCTTTCCTCTAAATCAAATAATACTTCTTTAGAATAATTATCTGCACCTTCTTTTTTTGACATTATTTGCTGGTCAGCAGAATCGATAATATTTTCTGCTTTTTGCTCTGCTCTTTTAATAATATCTTCAGCCTCATTTTTACTTTTTTGTATTATTGATTCTGATTTTTTATTTGCCTCTGCAATTACTGAAGAATCATCTATTAATTGTTCATATTCTTCTTTACTTTTGTTTGTGATATCAGAAGACTCTCGGTTTGCAGACTCTATAATTCTTTGTGATTCCATATTAGCTTGAGCTAATATACTATTTTTTTGATTAATAATTTCCTTAGCTTCTTGAATATCTTGAGGCATCAATTCAGAAATTTCTTTAACAAATCCATCTAATTTTGATTTGTCTAACATTACCTTATTTCCAAATCCAGGAACTTTTACCCCTGTATTAATCAAATCATTAATTTTTTGTAACATGTCATCATTAAGCATTTTATACTCCTTAAACTTATATTAATCGAATTTTACTTTTAATGCATCAATAACATTTGACGGAACAAGATCCGTAACATTGCCACCAAGTCTTGATACTTCTTTAATTCTGCTTGAATATACAAACTGATATTCTAAAGAACTCATCAAACACACAACATCAATCTCAGGTTGTAATTTTTTCCACATTAAAGCCATTTCAAATTCTAATTCAAAATCAAATCCTGCTCTTAATCCTCTAAGGATAAATTCAGCTTGTAAGTTTTTAGCAAATTCAACAGCTAAACCCGAAAATACAACTATATCAACATTCTTTATACTACTATTAATAGAATTTTCAATTAACTTAACTCTTTCTTCTGCAGTAAATAAAATGTTTTTTTCAGGTTCTGAATATACCGCCACTGTTAAATGATCAAACAATTTCGATGCTCTATGAATCAAGTCTAAATGGCCATTATGTATAGGGTCAAAACTTCCTGGATATATCCCTTTCATTAATCAGATTTCCTTTTTATAAATATTATTTTTGTTCCTCCCTTGGATCTATCGTCAACGTCATATAATTCTTTTTGATATATAAATTCATTTGACTTATTATCCATTTCTAACATTATAACTCCATTATTATTTAAAAATTGATTTAATTCAATTTGTTGTAAGATCTTATTATATTCTTTGAAACGATATGGAGGATCGGCAAATATGTGCGAAGCTTTAATATTTTTAAAATTTAAAAAAGAATAGACTGGACTGCAAATGATTTCAGATTTTGTACTCAAATCAAATTTATCTAAATTATCAGAAATTTTTGTACATAAATTTTTATTTTTTTCTACAAAAATTACTTTCTTAGCGCCTCTACTTAAGGCTTCAAATCCCATAATGCCTGTCCCCGAATATAAGTCGATAAATACGGATTCTTCATTTATACTTTTGGAACTTGAATTTAAAACTGAAAAAATTGTTAATCTAGTTGATTCCATTGTAGGTCTCAAAGTAGGTGATTTTTCAACAGAAAATCTTCTACCTTTTAAATATCCACCTGAAATTCTAATATTCATTTTGTTATTAAATCATTCATAGACGTAAAATAACATATAATCCGTGTTCTTTTTTTGATTTTTTATGTAACAAAAAATATCTAATAATCTAAAATAAATATATTAAAATTTTGGAAATTAATAATGGAAAACATCACAGACACTATAAAAAATCTAAAATCAGGAATGGTAGTAACTGCTCATCCAGACGATGCAGAATACGGATGCTCAGGAACTGTAGCTAAATTTACTAACAATGGATCAGAAATGGTATATGTACTTTGCACAGATGGTAGCAAAGGTACTGAAGACAAAAACATGAGCCCCGAAAAACTTGCAAGTATTAGAAAAAAGGAACAAGAAAATGCTGGTAAAATCCTGGGATTAAAAGATATTGTATTTTTAGGATATCCTGATGCTTATTTAACCCCTTCATTAGATGTGCGAAAAGACATTGCAAGACAAATTAGAATACATAAACCAGAAATATTAATTTGCCAATATCCTATGAGAAATCTTGACGGATCATGGGGTTTTGGGCACCCTGATCACATCGCTGCAGGAGAAGCTGCTATGGCTGCGGTTTTCCCAACAGCGCGAGATCATAAAACATTTCCCGATTTATACGACAAAGAAAACCTTGAGCCTCATAAAGTTGAAGAGGTTTGGATTATGGGGCATCCTGAGCCAGATATAATAATTGATATTACTGATACAATGGATCAATCAATAGATGCTCTTTATAGCCATACATCTCAAATGGCAGGTAGAACTAAAGAAGAAGTAAAAGAAAGAGTGGGAGAATGGAGAAAAAATAGAGGTAGAGAAGAAGGTATGACTTATGCAGATACATTTAAAAGGATATCTCTGAGAAGATAAAACTGCTAATATATCTACAATTAATCATATTCAAACTTATTACAAAACTAAAAAAAATCAGAATAAAATGGAATTTGAAGGCGTATACCCGGCAATTATTACTCCGCTAGACAAAAAAAATAAATTTAAAGAAGACATTTTCAGAAATATTGTTGAATTTAACATAAATTCTGGAGCACACGGATTTTGGGTGTCTGGAGGAACAGGTGAAAGTGTATATATTGATCACAACGAAATAAAGCAAGTTATAAAATCTTCTGTTGATCAAAGTCAAAATAGGGCAAAAATAATAGCACATGTTGGTTCATTGACTACATACAATTCTCAATTACTAGCAGAATCAGCCGCTAATTCAGGTGCGCATGCAATATGCGCAATTCCACCTTTTTTTTATAAACCAGATATAAAAACAATAATTAAACATTACAAAGCTATATCTTCTGCTGCAGGGAATTTACCTTTTTTTGTATATAATTTACCACAGAGTACTGGTACAGAAATAACACCATCAATGATGAAAGAAATCATTGATGCTATACCCAATACATCAGGACTAAAACATTCTGGTCCAGCTTTTACTGATTTAAAAGGATTTGTAAACTTGAAAATATCCTGCTTTATCGGAAATGCTAATTTAATGCTTCCTGCATTAACTTTAGGTGCTTCCGGTTGTATTGACGGACCTTTAAATGCCGCTCCTGAATTGTGGTCAGACATATGGAAAACTTTTAAAAAAAATAAATTAGAAGAATCAATGGCAGCACAAGAAAAAGCAATAAAATTCTCAAATATAATCAGAGATTTTGATATGCATGCCTCAATCAAAGAAATTATATCTAAAAGATTAAATATAGATTGTGGTAATCCTGTGCCACCTTTGCCACAATTAAATAAAAATGAAAAAGCCAAACTTATATCAGATGTAAAAAAATTAAACATCGTGGATTTCAATTAAGAGAGAAAAGTGTGTATGAAATAAATTTAAAAAATAAAACCGCATTAATATTTGGTTTTTCAAATCATAGAAGCATAGCTTGGCATACTGCTAATAAACTTCACAAAGCAGGATCAAAAATAATTTTTTCAGTATATGGTGAAAAAATGCAAGAAAATTTACTTAAACTTATATCTGATTGGGATTATAAACCTGAAATAATACAATGTGATGTTTCTGATGATAAAAGTATCGATTCATTATTTACCATCCTTGAAAATACAAATCAAAAAATAGATATGTTAGTACATAGCATTGCGATGGCTGATAAAAACGAATTAGGAGGTGATTATCTTCAACTTAGTAGAGATGGTTTTAAACTAGCACTTGACATTAGTGCGTATTCATTTGTTGCTTTATGTAAGGGATCTAGAAATATAATGAATGAAAACGGGAGCATATTAACTTTTACATTTCAGGCTTCAGAAAAAGTTTTTCCTGGATACAACGTTATGGGAACAGCGAAAGCAGCATTGGAACATGAAGTAAGGCAAATAGCTTTCTCTTTGGGAGAAGAAAGTATAAGAGTGAACGCAATATCTGCAGGACCACTAGATACTATTTCTTCTAGAGTAATTCAAGGTTATAAAACTATGAAAAATGCCGCATCCGAAAAATCTCCACTCAAAAGAAATATAACATTAGACGAAGTTGCTAACTCTGCTTTATTTCTTTTATCAGAAATGAGCGAAGGTATAACCGGTGAAATACTCCATGTTGACTCAGGGTATAATATTATGGGAATTTAAAATGGAAAAATGGGTACAAATAATAATTGATTCACTAAAGGAACATAATATTTCTGTTATTTCCTACGTTCCTGATATTAGTATAGATAAAGTAACAAAAGAAATAGAATCTGATCCGTATTTTAAAGTTATACCTGCAACTAGAGAAGAAGAATGTATTGGAATTGCATCAGGCTCTTATGTTTCAGGTGTAAACGCAGCTATATTTATGCAATCGAGCGGATTTGGCAATTGTATTAATGCACTTACAAGTCTAAATATCCCAGCTAGGATTCCCATCCCAATTTTTATAAATCTAAGAGGTGAAATTGGAGAGTTTAATATAGCACAAGTTACAATGGGTAGATCTACAAGACCGATTTTAGATGTAATAAATATACCTCATGTAACTCTTGATAACGATTTAAATTTACATAAAAAAGTATCAGGTAATATAACACTATGCTATGCATCAAAAAAACCTCTTGCTATTTGTTTATCCCCTCTTTTACATGGAGGCAAAATTGCTTAGATACGATCTGATAAAAAATATTTTACAAAACTGTAATAATTCTCCTATAATTTCAAATTTGGGACCAACTTCAGATGAGTTATGGCATATAACAAAAGAGTTAGAATTACTCCCAAGAGAAAAAAATTTTTATACATATGGATCTATGGGATTATGCTCATCAATAGCTTTAGGAATAGCAATCAATACCAGTGAAAAAGTTATATCTATTGACGGAGATGGTTCTCTATTAATGAATCTAGGTACTCTTTCCACTATAGGAAGAATATCCCCAGAAAACTTAATAATTGTTGTTTGTGACAATGAAATGTGGGCACAAACCGGATATCAACCAACGGCAACAGCCTTCAATACTGATTTAGAGAAAATATCAGAATCATGTGGATTTAAAAATACATTTAAATGTACTAATATTAATGAATTTAAAGACACTTTTAATAAATCCTTAAAAATAAAAGGCCCTACAATGATTGTAGCTAAAACTAAAGAAACTGGAGAGTTCCCAGAAGTCACGCCCGTAGAGCCAGAATTTACAGTTTATAGGTTTAGAAATTCTATGTTAAATAATAACGAGGCACAATTATGAAATCAACAGTAGCTTTTTTTAAAGGGGATTACGTCCCTTATGAAAATGCCAATTTACATATAACAACACATGCTTTACATTATGGAACTTCTGTATTTGAGGGTATCAGAGGAAATTGGAATAAAAACCAAAATAAAATGTATGTTTTTAGAATAAAAGAACACTATGACAGGCTTTTAGAGGGGTGCAATATGCTTATGCTAGACATTCCTTACAATTCTGAAGAACTGTGTGACATTACTCTTGAACTAATTAAAAAAAATAACTTTAAAGAAGATATTTATATTCGTCCGCTAGCATACAAAAGTGAAGAATTAGTAGCTAATTTAAAACTACAAGATCTGGCAAGTGATTTTGCACTAGTGGCTGTACCCTTTGGATTATACATCGATTCTAATAGAGCTATAAATTGTTGTACTTCTTCATGGAGAAGAATTGAAGACACAATGATACCTACACGATGTAAAATTGGAGGTCATTACGTAAACAGTATTTTAGCAAAAACTGAAGCTACATTATCAGGATTTGATGAAGCTATATTTTTAACACAGGATGGCTATGTTTCAGAAGGAGCAGGAGAAAACTTATTTCTAATAAAAAACAATACAATTATCATACCCCCAGTTTCAGCAAATAATCTTTCTGGAATTACAAGAGATTCAGTTATTAAGCTAGCTTCTGAAGAATTAAATCTGCCTATTATTGAACAGAACATTAGAAGATCAGAAATATATTTAGCTGACGAACTTTTTCTAACTGGGACAGCAGCACATGTTACAGCAGTAGGATCCTTAGATAATAGAATAATCGGATCTGGAAATGTGGGTCAAATAACAAAAAAAATTCAAGATCTTTATTTTGAGTGTGTAACAGGAAATAACTCAAAATATATCAATTGGTGTACAGCAGTAAATTAATTAAGGATACAATGTGAACATAATTCAAAATCTTTTTAATATAATTACTTCTAAAATTAATTATTCTATCCCCGATAACCATAAGAATATGGTAAACACTAGAATTAAAGGAATAGTTGAAGATTCTAAAGAATTAAGTAAATTTAAAATTAATAATATGGATGCGCCTCCAAAAATTAACCATGAAGAATAAATCTTTTAAATATCAGTCAATATCTGACCTGTCAAAATTAATAAAAAATAAAACTATATCTCCTGTTGAATTAACAAGTTATTTTTTAGACAAACTTGAAAGCCAAGGTCCTGACTATAACGCCGTTGCTCATATTAATAGATCTTCGGCCATCAATCAGGCTAAAAAAGCAGAATCTCAAATCATCAAAGACCAATATCTTGGAACTTTACATGGGATACCTTTTGCAGCTAAAGATTTACTTTCAACTAATGATGGTAGCCCCACATCATGGGGTGCAAAACCTTTTATAAACAATATATATAATACCGAATCAACAGTCATATCTAACTTGAAAAACTCTGGAGCAATTTTATGTGCAAAAACATCAATGGTCGAATTTGCAGGAGGAATGGGATATCAACAACCTGATGCTAGCGCTTTTGGCCCAGGAATCAATCCTTGGAACAAATCATATTGGAGTGGGGGTTCCTCTAGCGGATCTGGCTCAGCAGTATCGGCTGGATTAATACCATTTGCAATTGGATCTGAGACTTGGGGATCAATCTTATCTCCTGCAGCAAATTGTGGAGTTACTGGATTGAGACCCACATTTGGAATTGTTAGCAGATATGGCTCAATGGTTTTATCATGGACTTTAGACAAAATAGGGCCATTAGCATTGTCAGCTAAAGATTCAAATATCATTATTAAACACATGGTAGGCAAAGATAAAAAAGATGAATACTCAATCAATAACAGATTTAACTCAAATATTAAAATCCCTGCAAATATTAAAATTGGAATTCCAACAAACATAAATAAAAGTATGCAAGATGAAGTTAAGAAAAATTTTGAATCTACTTTGAAAATATTGCAATCAAAATATCAACTAGTGGAAATAGATTTACCTGATATGCCAATTAGTGCAGCAACTAGGACAATATTACTTTCAGAAGTAAGTTCTGCTTTTGAAAATGTCTTTGACGAAAAAATTCAATCACAATTAAATGCTAAAGAAACACATTATTCAGTATTAGCAACCAATACAGTTTTAGCAAAAGATTATATAAAATCACTCAGAATACAAAATGTTACTAATAAAAAAATGAATGATTTGTTTAATAATATTGATGTGATAATAAGCCCGGTCAAACCTACTACAGCTTCTAAAATTGATGAAAATTTCAGATGGGCCACAAGAAAAGACTTTAACGAAGAACATCCTACTACCTTAATAGGAGCAATTGGAAATCTTATAGGATTACCAGCAATCAGTATACCAAACGGATTTGATAACAAAGGCCTTCCTACTAGCTTTCAAATTATGAGTAATAAGCACAAAGATGATTTAATAATAAAATTAGCTGAATTTATTCAAGATAATTCAGATTGGCATCATAAGCATCCAAATTAGAATATACTTAATTTGTCTATGGACATTTTATTTGATATATTATCAAACCACTCTACTACTTCTTTGTGAAGAGGAATCCCATTTTGAATTCTATCTAACTGATTTTCATGTTCTATTATGCCAGGATATATAACTCTTTCTGATTCATCGATCGAAGGAGTTTGCAATAATGTTTCAAGCATTTGATCCATGTTTGTTATAAATTGAGAGTAATCTGTAAAAGCTTCAATATTAAAAGCTGCAAAAAAATGACATAGCTTCCCTTTGGGATCTACCATATTAGGAACATTACCTGATAGCAGGGTACAGAGTATTTCTACAAACAAAGAAAGCCCATAACCTTTATGTGATCCTTGATCTCTGTTGCCTCCTAGTGGTAACAAAGGAGGTATATGAATAAAATCTTCTGAAGCTTCTACTCCTACAGAATCCATTATAGGAATTCCTTCATTATCTCCAATAGATCCTGGGCTTAATTTAGTGCCATTTCTTGCAACTAGTCTAACTTTATTTCCTGCAATAGAAGACATTGCAGCATCAAATAAAAAATAAGGATATTTTTCAGACGGTGCGGCAAGGGAAATTGGATTAGTTCCAGTTCGAGTTTCTTTTGCGAAAGTAGGAAGGACCAAAGTGCCCCCAGCAGTCAAACAAATACCAACCATTCCTTTATCCGCTGCAATCATAGCGTGATGCCCAACTGCACCGATATGCCCACTGTTAAATAGAGTAACAACACCAACACCAGTTTTTTGTGCTTTTTCAATAGCCATGTTCATTGCGTACGGGCCCTGCATGATACCTAATCCATTATCACCATCAATATTAATTGTTGAAATTTTATCTTTAATAATTTTAAAGTTTGGTGATGGATTTAGTTTTCCATCTTGGTAATCTTTAACATATATTCGAAGCATATTTGATACTCCATGAGTATCTACACCTCTTAAATCTGTTGAAATTAAAACATCTGATCCTGTTTCGGATTGATCATGCGGCACTCCGCATTCAATAAAAATCTGCTTAACCACATCCCTTAATGAATCAGATTCTACTCTGATTTCATCTCCTTTTGGGATTTGAAATTGATCAAGCATAATTCAAATCAATTCATTGATTCTCTTATTTTTTTAATCACTGTATCGACTTCATTGTCATCAACATTCAGAGGATCAAATATTATTTCGTCCGGACGGATTAAATTACTTATAAATATTGGTTGATCTCCTTCTCTCATTCGCTGAATGACTTCTGGAGCTAGTGGCCCTTCCCATTCTTCATTAAATATAATTGAAGCATTAGGAGTCAAATAATCTGATTTGTCAAACTTTAATTCAACATCCAAGCCAGGAGTTTCGCTAAAAGCATCTACAACTTTTTGACTTCTTTGTTTAAATTTTTCCATTTCAGCAGTTTCGTCCTCATTAACAAAATTATGAAGAGCAGTTAAAATACCAACAATTTCTTCTTTAGCAACCTTAGCTGATCTTCCTAAAAATTGATGAGGGGAAGCGTTAGCAAAAGCTGCTTCAATTAAATGTTTTTTACCTGATAATAATCCTGTTCCTTGCGGTCCTCTAATTCCCTTTCCTCCGCTATGGATAACTAAATCAGCTCCCATTTTGTGATATTTTGATAAATTTTCTCTTGGTGGGAGCATTGATGCCGCATCAACAATAACTGGAACACCTCTTTCATGAGCGATTTGACAAACTCTATCTAATGAAAGTGCTAATTTTGATGTGCCTGGGGAAAAAAGATAAGCCACGGCAGCAGTTTTATCCGAAAAAGCTGCTTCTAATTGCCATTCATGGCATCTTTTCCCATCACCTATTTCAACAAATTTAGCTCCTGCAGCTCTGTAACATTGATCATATGGAAATCTCTGTGATCTTTGTATAATTATTTCATTATTCATGCCTTCAGTATCAGGTAATTGTGCCATTTTTTTTGGATCATCTCCTGCAATCACTGCGCAAGCTTGCAATAATAATCCTCCGGCAGAACCACTAGTAACAAGGCCTGATTCCGCTCCTGTAAGTTCGCCTATCATTTGGCCTGCAGCTTTATTTAATTCATCCATGTCAAGCATTACCGTTGAAGCCTCAATCATTATTTCAGTAACTTCAGGTCTCAATTTAGATCCGCCATACATTGTTGTAGATCCAGCAGCGCTTATCCCTTTTCTTACTCCTAATCTTTCATATAATTCATCTAATTTACTCATAAAATACCTCCATTATGCCAATAGTAAATACCAATTTAATTTAAAGCAATACATATGAATAGAAGTTTTTTTAACAATAGTGTTTATATAAAGAAATTTATTTATTTATTTTGAATCACCGAAGCTTTATATGTGTTTTTTAATAACATAGCAATTGTCATTGGGCCAACTCCGCCTGGAACAGGTGTTATAGCTTTTACATAACCTATCATTGGGTCGTAATCTACATCACCTACTAATCTGTATCCAGATTTTTTTGAATTATCTTCAATTCTATTTATACCTACATCAATAATTACAGAATTTTCTTTAACCATATCAACAGTTAAAAATTTTGCTCTTCCTAATGCGGCCATAACAATATCAGCATTTTGAGTATATTCAGAAATATTTTTTGTATTTGAATGACAAATTGTAATAGTTGAATTAAAATTTTTCATTTTTTGAACAAATAAATTTCCAAGAGGTATTCCAACAATATTACTTCTGCCAATTATAACAATATTACTTCCTTCAACTTCTAAATTATTACGAATTAGCATTTCAGAAATTCCATATGGAGTTGCGGGAATAAATCTTGGTTGTCCTAAGCTAACAAGCCCAACATTAAACGGATGCAATCCATCAACATCTTTCAAAGGATCTATGGAATTTATAATAAGATCTTTATCGAAATTTTGAGGAAGAGGTAATTGAACTAATATTCCATGAGTCATCGAATCATTATTTAATTGTTTTATCAAATCTATGACAGATGCATCAGTATCATTCGAGCTAAATTTATAATCAACTGCATCCATACCTACAGATATAGCCGATCTTTGTTTGTTTCTAACATATACTTGCGAAGCCGGGTCATCACCAACTAAAATTACAGCCAATTTAGGTGTGATATCATATTTGTTTTTAAAAACACCTACATCCTTAGCTATCTCTGATCTAATATTAGAAGATAATAATTTACCATCAATAATTTGTGTATTCAATTAAATCACCTGCATACAATTTTAAGTAGAAATTTTATAATAAAGATAAAATGGAATAAATACAACTTTGTTAATTACTGGGACAGATTTAATAGAAATTGAAAGAATTGCAAATACTTTAGAAACTTATGGACAAAGATTTTTAAAAAGAATTTACACAGAACATGAGATAAATTTTTGTAAAGGAAAAGCAAACTCACTTGCCGGAAGATTTGCAGCAAAAGAAGCCGTAATGAAACTTCTAGGAACAGGAATACGAGGAGTTGGGTGGAAAGAAATAGAAGTAAGAAGAAAACCGGGTTTGAAACCAACAATAAAATTATATTCAAGAGCTAAAAATATAGCAAATAAAAAAGGTATAAACCACATTGATATTTCCATAACACATTCTAGATCAATGGCATTGGCAGTAGCAGTAAGTGAAATAAAATCATCATGAATAATTTTGATAAAATTGCAAACGATGAAGAAATAATTCTGATAGAAAAAAATGCCATCAAATCAGGATTAGAAGAAACCACTTTAATCAAAAGAGCTGGAACCAAAATATTTGATTATCTATACACGAACCTTGAAAAAAATAAAAAAATACTTTTTATTTTAGGAAAAGGTAAAAATGGCCAAGATGGATATATAGCATATAAAAAATTAATAAATAAAAAATTCAACTGCAAAATATTATTAACTTTTCCTAAATTTAATTACGATCATTGGAACGAAACTTTTAAAATAAAAGCGGAAAACAAAAATATTTATTATTATGACAATTCATTTGAAAAGTTAATTGAAGATTTTGATTTAATCATTGATTGCATATTTGGAACAGGCTTAAACAGGCCATTAAATTCCGATTTACAAAAACTAATATACTCCGTAAACAAATCCAACAAATATGTTATTTCTATAGATATACCATCCGGCTTATCTGACTCTGCATATAAATTAAATAATAAAAATATAATTATTGCCAATAAAACTCTTTCATTAACTGCAATAAAAACTTCTTGTGTAAATTTAAATACCCAAAAATACGCAAATGATATTATCAACTTAGATATTGGAATAAATAAAATGCCAAAATCATATATTCCCAAATTTCTTATTGATGACAACATGGCACTAAAATTAATTCCAACTAAAAATAAATATGGTAACAAAAGAGATTTCGGAAATATAACGATAATTGGTGGTTCGACAAGATACCCAGGAGCAATATTAATGGCATCAAAAGCATGCATAGAAACCGGAGTAGGACTAATAAGTATATCTATACCTAATCAAATATATAATGTTGTTGCCGGCCAAATACCCGAAGTCTCCCTGCAGATAGGAGAAAACAACAATAATTTCATTACAATTGAAAATATAAAAATAGCTTTAAATAAAAAATCAATAAATAGTTTACTTATTGGCCCGGGAATGGAAGTTAATGGAAACACAATCGATTCAATGAAGTACTTAATTAAAAATATAAAAACTAATAAAAAAATAAGTAGCCTAATTATTGATGCAGACGGGTTAAATTGTTTGTCTAAAATAAAAAACTGGTGGAAAAATGAGTTTCCTACTAATTTTGTTTTAACACCTCACATGGGAGAGATGTCAAAACTTACTAACTTGAATATTTCTCAAATTCAATCGGATCCAATAAATATAGTTTATAAATTCGCAAAAAAATGGAATTGCACTGTGGTACTTAAAGGCCCTCTTTCATATATAAGTAACGGGGTTAAAGTGTATGTACTAAATAAACCTAATCCAGCACTAGCAAAAGGTGGAACTGGAGATGTTTTAGCTGGAATAATTGCTGGTTTTCTAACTCAAAAACTTAATTCAATTGATGGAAGTATATTAGGGATGTCGTTATTATCCAAATTAGGTGCTTGGTCAAAAGAGACACACGGGACTCTTGGCTCAACCGCATCAAAATTAATAAATGGAATAAATCAAATTAATAGTAATGAATAATAAATCAACAATAATTCAAAAAATGTTCAATCAGATTGCAAAAAATTACGATCTGATGAATTATGTTATGTCATTTGGAAATCATAAAAAATGGGAAAAAGAAATAATAAAATCTATCACAAAGAACAATCCAAAAATCTTAGATATAGCATGTGGTACTGGTTCTTTAACAAAAGAAATGATTAAACTAACAACTCCTGCTAATGTGGTAGGTCTGGATTTTTCATTGTCCATGCTAGAAATTGCAAAAAAAAGACAAATAGAAAACATAGTACTTGCAGATAGTCATTATATTCCATTTAAAAACAAATCTTTTGAAATCATATCAATAGCTTATGGTATTAGAAATTTTGCTGAATTAGAAATTGCTCTTTTGGAAATAAAAAGGTGTTTAAAACGCAAAGGTAAATTAAAAATAATTGAAATTATAAAGCCGACAAACACATTTAAATCGATTTTATTTAGATTAGGATTTACAATTTTTGCACCTATTCTAGGAATTTTAGTATCGAGAAACATTTCTGCTTATACTTATTTACCAAAATCTGCAGGCATGTTTTTGACAGTAGGTGAAATTAAGAAAATTCTTGATAAAAACGGATTTAAAAACATAAATATTACTCAAAAATTTTGGGGCTCAGTAATTCTATTAGAGTCAAATCTATAATTTATCTTAAATTTATTTGTTCAGAGTTTAATTTGTTTATAAATTCCTCATAAAAACTATTAGCAGCATTTCCAAAAATTTTCTTTAATATGGGTACCTTTGGTTTAAATAAAATTGTTTGCTTGGAAGAATTTGCATAATTTGATGCATAATCTATAGCAGTATTAATATCTCCTATATCATCAATCAAACCTAAATCTTTCGCCTTAGGCGCCCAGTATATTTTACCATCAGCAATTTTTTTAATTTGATTCAAATCTATATTTCTACTTTTTGAAACTATTTCTAAAAATCTAAAATAATAATCATTTATAAATTGTTGTAAATATTCAGATTCTTTTTTTGTTTGTTTTCTCCAAGAAGCTCCTGTATCTTTAAATTCTCCTGTTTTGTTAACACTAACTTCAATGCCGATTTTTTTAAAAAATTCAACCAACATAGGACGGACAGATATTACTCCAATTGATCCAACTATTGAAGCTTCAGAAGCAATAATTTTATTTGAAGAACATGCAATCAAATAACCTCCTGAAGCTCCTATTCCTTGAACATAAGATATCACTGTTTTTTTCTGATTTAATTTTTTTAATGCTGAAAAAATTAAATCAGAATCAGTAACTCCACCACCCGGTGAATTGATGTCTACAATTAAAGATTTAACAGATTTGTTTCTTTCAATTTTCTTTATTAAAGGATATATTTGTTCATATTTAATTGTTGAACCTATAGTCCCGTGTATTTTTAAAATACCTATTTTACTTCTGTTAAAAATTCTAAGCATAATTTGATCTAATTTAAAATTCTGAGA
>CETH01183114.1_pt1 | contig 18706 bp, 17 predicted proteins | sample 361461 | NCBI WGS metagenome assembly CETH01 (sample SAMEA2622695, study PRJEB7988) | marine metagenome | isolation source: saline water (ENVO:00002010), including
AAATCACTGTTTAATAAGGGAAAAAGTCGTAAGAAATTATTTAAGTCAGGAAGACACTCGTTATTTGTCATTCTAAAAAATCTCAGAGACAGCAAACATATTAATACTTTAATACTTCCGTCATTAATATGTAATGAGGTAATTGATATTGCTGAAAATCTTGGACTTAATATTCACTATTATACAATTAAGAATAATTTAGGTTTTGATATATCAAATGTTCATGATGTAATGTTAAATAACAAGACGGTTTTTCTATTTATTAATTATTTTGGTTTAATACATTATAAAGAAAATATTGATTTGATAAAAAGAAAATATAAAGTAGATCTTATAGAAGATAATTGCCATACACTTATACTCAAAAGGGAACACCAGACTGAGAATGTGATAGCATCATTTAATAGCTATAGAAAAATTCTCCCAGTATTAAGTGGCTCCGAATGTGATTTTGAATATCAAGATCTTGAACAGAGACCTAGATTTCCCAATTTTGAAGAGTTATTTTATTCTATTCGTTGGCTAAATTTTTTATCAACAAGAAGGCAAAGAGATCGTTCAGATCAAAACTCTATTGATAATTTTGCTTTACAACCAATTGATCTAATTTCAAATGCAGTTATTGAGAGTTCAACAATAAATCATCGTGAGATATTTGCTCGTAGAGAAAAAAACTATATTTTTTGGGAGGACTATTTGAAAAAATATAATTTGGAGTATTTTACTGAGGTAAAAATTATTAATCACATGCTACCTTACGCTTTTCCATGTAAAGCTAAAACTACTGAGTCAGTTGAACATTGGCTTCATTGGGGTAAAGAACATGGCATTAATGTAATTAATTGGCCTGATTTACCTAAAAAATGTAAACATATGGTAAAAAATGAAAATTTAGATAAAATATTATTATTTCCTGTCAATGATCAATTTGATTTAAAATATTTATTAAAATAGAATAGACAAATGAAAGATTTTCTTCTTAATTTACCAAGAAACATCAAACGACTTATATTAATATTTGTTGACATAGCATCATTAAGTTTCGCAGCTTATTTAGCATTTGTCATAAGAGCTGGTTCATTCTTTGATCCTTATAACGGTTATGCTATAACAAATATTACACCAGATGAATTATTACTTGTAATATCTCTTGCTCCCATTATCGCCGTTCCAGTATTAATATACTTTAGACTTTATCGTTCTATTACGAGATATATATCGAGTGAAACATTCAGTAAAATAGCCTACGCATTAATAATATCTGGAGTAGCATGGTCCTCTATACTCATTTATTTGGGTTTTCCAATACCTAGATTGATCTATCCAACGTATATCTTATTTTCTATCTCTTTTGTGTGTTATACGAGATTTACTGCAAGAAATTATCTCATGAGCAGAGCGTTGGGAGCAACGAACAATGTTTTAATCTATAGTATTGATAATGAAGCAAAAGCTCTATTCCAACATTTAAGTAATCATATCAAATATAATGTTGTTGGTTTTATAACTTCTGATTCTAAATTAGAAAGAAGTGTTTTTTCTAATACTCCAATAATAAATATTAACGATATTGACAGTATTGTTGAAAAGAAAAATATTAAAGAAATATTAATTCCTGATATATATCAAAAAACTGGAGAGTTAAGAAACATTATAAAGAATCTACATTCTCATAAAAAAATTATTAGAAAAATTCCAAGTCTTGAAAATATTGTTACAGGGAAAGCAAATATATCTGATTTTAAAAAAATTGATATCAAAGATCTTCTTGGCCGTGAAACAGTAAAATCTGATTCATATCTTCTGAAATCATGTATTGAAAATAAAACAGTTTTAGTGACAGGAGCAGGTGGATCAATAGGTTCAGAATTAGCAAGACAAATTATATCGCTTAAACCAAAGCTATTGATATTATTTGAACAATCGGAATATTTTTTGTATAAGATAGAAAATGAAATAAAATCTAATAAGCAAATTGATGGTTCAAAACTTAAAATATATCTAGGATCTGTATCAGACAAAAAATATACAGAATATGTATTTTCTTCTAATAAAGTTGATACGGTTTATCACGCGGCTGCATGTAAACATGTACCATTAATAGAAAGTAATCCATTATCAGCTATCACGACAAACATCCTGGGAAGTTATTATGTCGCAAAATCAGCAATAAAAAATAATGTCAAAAATTTCATTTTTGTTTCTAGCGACAAAGCTGTGAGACCGACGAACATAATGGGATCAACAAAAAGATTTGCAGAGATTACTCTACAATCAATGCAAGATAACATTTTGAAGTATAATGAAAATAGCAAAATTAAGTTTTGCATTGTTAGATTTGGCAATGTTTTAGATACATCTGGATCAGTAATCCCACTTTTTAGGGAGCAAATTTCCAAAGGTGGGCCATTAACAGTGACACATCCAGATATTATTAGATATTTTATGACAATTGAGGAGGCAGTAGAGCTAGTAATTCAAGCAGGCTCACTAAGTGATGGGGGAGAAATATATATTTTAGATATGGGTGAGCCAATAAAAGTTTTAGAGTTAGCTAAAGAAATGATTAAATTAAGTGGCAATAATGTCAGAAAAAAGAATAGTGTTGATGGTATAGAAATAATATTCACAGGACTAAGACCTGGGGAGAAAATGTATGAAGAACTATTTATAAATGATGAAAAAAGAAATACTCTGCACAAAGATATTGTATGTGCCATCGAGAGTAAATTATCATATGACAAAGTGATAGAATATATAGATACATTTGAAAATATTAAATTAAATATCCCACATAAAGAACTACAATCTCTACTAAGTGAATCTATAAACTGTGATGATAATAAAAAAAACATCATAGACATTAATAAAAAGTAAAAAATACATAAGTACATAAATCTATGCTGAAAAAAATAATCAGTTTTCCGCTTTATTATCTTCTTAGTGCTCTAAAAATCTTCATCAAAAGAGATACGATTATATTGGGAACATCTTCATATTATAGATATGCTGGTAACACTAGATATTTGTACTATTATTTATGCAAAAATACAGAATACCAGATATTCTGGTTAACTGAATCGAAAGAAATAATGGACCATTTAGATAACATTGGTCTTACATATTTATCAAACAGCAATATACTTAAAAAATTATATTATACGTTAAAATGTAAAATCGTAATTGATTCAGGTACAGGTTATTATGATTTATTCGATTTATTATCACGTGATAATAAAGTAGTTAAGATATCAACAATGCATGGATCAGGGCCAAAACTCTCAGTTGAGAGGTCAGATGATATTGATAACTCAATTAAGCTTATTAAAAAAATTAATACATTTAATTGCGTTAGTTTTTGTACTGAATATTCGCAACGTGTTATTGGTGTAAATCAATTATTTCTGCCTTATTCTAAAACCAAATTATTTGGCCTTCCAAAAATTGATATATTATTAGATACAAAACATATCAATAACGTTAAAGCAAAAAAGAAATGGACTAAACAAATATTTAATCAAGATAAAATCGATAAATATAAGGTCATATATTATGCACCTACATTTCGCTCGAAATCATCAAAACTTCCAATATTCACTCTGAAAAATTTTGATATAAATGAATTTAATAATTTCCTTGCATTGAATAACATATATTTCATTTATACCTATCATTCTATGAGTAGTTTTACATCAAGTATAATTAACCTATCGCATATTAAACATTATGGAATTTCCATAGATCCACTTTTTGATAATATGGATCTGATGATAGAAGCTGACATGATGGTTGGCGATTATAGTACATTAGCTACAGAATTCTCTATACTCAATAAACCTCAATTATTTATTATGAATGATTATGATGATGTAAATAAAACTAAAGGTTTTGCTGAAGATTTGCGTGAAACTTTACCTGGCAAAGAGATTGATTCCTATAATGACTTAATAAATACAATTTCATTTGCATTATCAAACCCAAGTAACTATCTTAATCAATATCAGAGTAAAATCAATCTTCTTCATAAACGCTATGTGGGAGATTTAAGTGGTTCTTCAAGAGAAAAATTCAAATCTTATATTGATACATTAATGATTCAATAATGATAAGATTTACAAAAGTTTCTCTTAAAATAAGAATGCATAAGACAGTGGATATAATTATATTTGCAAAGACGGGTTCATACGAAATCATTACCAATTTACTCGAGAAGAACTGTACATACTCCATATATGATTGCAATAAAATAACTTTATACATAAACTTATATTTTATCTACAAGTTACTTATAAACATCTATAAATATAAGAATGAAAAGGATAAATTCTTCAAACATCTTTATTTGTGCTATGTTTTTACAGAAATTGAGTGCATCAATCCAGAAATAGTAATTACATTTGAAGATGATAATCACATTTATCATCGGCTAAATTCTATGTCAAAGACGTTAAAATTCATGGCTATTCAAAATGGTTTAAGAGAAAAATATCATTTAAGCCGAATAATTAATAAAGATGTCTCTCATGAAATATATTTTTGTTTTGGTGAAAATGATATTGATAAAATAAAATCATATCATTGGGATGTGAAAAAACCTATGCCAATTGGATCTCTAAGAGCTGGTATAGCTTTAGAAAAATTCAAAAATGTAAAGAAAATATATGATTTATGTTATATATCAGAATGGAAAGAAAATTATCCTGAATTCAGTGAATACGAGAATCCTTATAGAATAGACCATAAATGGAGTTACTTCTCCAGATTTGTTGATAACATAATATTTTATTTTTACAAAAGAAATAATATTAAACTAGTTATAGCACTAAGGTCTGATAACCCTAAAGAAAAGGAATATTTCATCAGCCATCTAGATAGTAACGTGATTTTTACGAAAACGCATAAATCAAATTATAGAAATTATAAAACCATTATGGAGAGTTATATTACTGCTGGATTTGCGTCTACGCTATTACTAGAGGCAATAGCACTTGGAACAAAAGTACTTTCTATTGATCCATCATTATCTAGTAAATACTTTAATTATGATAAAACTATTAAATATCATTATGATAAATACATTCACTTTGAAAAATATTTACTTGAATTAATAGATTCTAAAAATAACAAAAAACTAGAATATACAAATAATAGTTCTGCTATGAATGTATCGATAAATGATCTGCCGCAAAATATAATAAAAAAAACTATAAACGAATATCTTAAATGAATGAAATTAGATGCTATATTAAATCAATTCGAAACTACAAGGGCGTAATTAGTATCATCAGACACTTTGGTAATTTTATTAGTAGGAAATTTATCAAATATGTATATAACAACTACCCAAAAGAGTTAAGATATCTTTTAAAATCAAACATAATTAACTTAACGCCCAAGCCTATCGTCGATAAGTGTGAGTATGACTACAACATAACTATTAAGTTAGCAACGCAAGATCTTATTATTAATGATATTAGCAAATTTGATCTTACTAAACTCGATGATTCGGAAGATTTTGAAGCAATACATAGATTTAGCTGGATTAGGTATTTCTTATCCGAAAAAGATTACGACTATAAGTCGATTGAACATATTAAATTATCAATTGAACATTGGTGCAAATATTATGTGATTGATCGTAAGATTAAAAAATCTCTCATATGGAGTTCATATACCAACTCTGAACGAATTGTAAACATAATAATGTTCTATAAATGTATAAATGAAAAACCTAAGCAGCATGTTAAGTACTCCTTAGACATTATGTCAAGTCATCTAATCAAGAATCTTGAGTGTTTTAATAATTTATATGGTAATCATATAATTAATAATTTTAGGGCATTAACGATTTATGCAAGTTATTATTCAAATAATAATTTATTAAAATTATCATATAGTTACTTATGTGATTTTGTAAATAACTTTATTTATAACGGATTTACCAAAGATTATTCAAGTCATTACCACTTGTTACTATACTTTTGGTTAAAAGATATCCTCATGTTTCTTAAGACAGATAACGCATCACTATCTACCGAAAAAGTTAAACAACACGCGGAATCGCTATATAAGAATCTATCGTTATTTATTGTCAACGGTGATTTTCTCTTTCTAGGTGATATATCTCCTGATTATCCTGCTGCATATTTGTTGACACTTGATAATGACTATTTGTATCAAAAAAAATACTCTATTCAAAATTTATATAGTCGGCTATAAAATATGTGGGAAAAAGTAAATTTTAAAAACTGGGATATAATTTATAAACAGAGCGAAGATTATATAGATACTCCAAATCATAGTCATTTTGATTTTTTAAGCTTCATGCTCTTTCACAAAAAATCGCCAATATTAATAGACTGCGGAAGAGGTTCATATAATAAATGTAACGTTCATTATGATGCTTATATGCCTAAATATCATAATACAATTACATTAGATGAATTATCTTATAAACCATATCATTACAATAGATACCCTATGGAATATTACGAGCATAACTCTTATACAAAAAAAACTATAAATGACAGCTCTATTAATATTGAAATGATAACTGATGGCTTCAATAGAATAGACGACACACTTAAATACAAAAGAATTCTATCAATGATGGACGATGTTTTTAAAGTTACAGATTGCTTTACTTCAAATAATGCTCATACTGTGAAAAACTTTTTCCACTTTCATAACTCTCTAAAAGTAAAATCATATAATGATTATATAGAATTATTAAATATTGATGAAAAATTTAAATTTTCTAATAGCACGAAGAATCTTGAAATTATTACAAAAAATAAAATGAATCATAATTCAAACGAATATGGAAATATTGCATTACACCCAGTAGTTGTTTCCACTAATAAATTTATTAGTATAAATATTATACATCAGGTGGAGAAATTATAATGTGTGGTATTGCTGGTTATATTACTAGAGCTTGCAATAATCATATTGCTAATAACAATAAAATTTTGCAAAAAATGCTAGCAAAAATGGTTCATCGTGGGCCTGATGAGTCAGGAGAATATAGTCATGAATATATTAATTTAGGTATGAGAAGGTTAATAATTATTGACAAAAGTAAAGGCTCACAACCAATGCTTTTGGAGAACGATGAGTACGCAATTATCTTTAATGGAGAGATATTCAATTATCAGGAATTAAGAAAAAATCTAGAAAAAGATAATATTATGTTTAGATCAAATTCAGATACAGAAGTACTTTTACGAATGTATATAAGGCATGGTACTGATTGTATTAATAGGATTAAGGGTATGTTTGCATTCTGTATTTATGACAAAAAAAAGAAGCTTACATGGATAGTTAGAGATAGATTTGGAATTAAACCATTATATTACTCAATTACTAATGATTTTTTAGTGTTTTCATCATCGCTTGATTCAATGATTGCATCAGACATTATAAATAGTGAGATTGATGCTACATCGGTGAAACTTTATATGCTGCTTTCATTTATTCCAACACCAAATACATTGTATCGGAATATATTTAAACTAAGACCTGGTCATCAAATAGTTTATAAAGAAAATCAAGTTACAATAAGTAAATATTGGGACATAAATTATGAACATGGAGAAAAAAGAGATGAGTGCGATTATGAGGTAGTTGAAAAACTGCTAAATGAATCTATAAATCAACATTCAGTCGCAGATCAACCAGTTGGCACATACCTTAGCGGTGGACTTGACAGTTCACTTATTACTAAAAAATATCATTCTTCATATAGTAAGTCTTTTAAATCATACACTGCAAATATCAAGAACCATGAGACAGATGAGGATAGTAAATACGCAAATAAGGTTTCAAAGAACCTCAGAATTAATCATACAAATATTAAAATAAAAAATGAAGATTTTTTAGATATGTTAGATGAATTGATTGAGTATATGGACGAACCTGTTTATGATTCATCTATAGTTGCCTCATATCAAATTGCACTTGCAGCTAAAAAGGATGGGGTAAAAGTTCTCTTAGCAGGAAATGGAGCAGATGAAATATTTGGTGGTTACAGGAGGCATTATTGGACGCTACGGTCAATTTTAGGAGGGAAATTAAAATATCTTCCTAACTGGATAATAAAATATTTTCCAAAAGACGGGATAATTAAACATAAAATTCTTCAACTAAAATATAAAAATCTCTCATACGCAATAAATTTCTCCGGAGTCAATCTATCTATTTATCAATCTATAGTAAAAAATATTAGTTTAGAATCAGTCAATACTATACTTAATAACTATTTTATTGATAACAAAGATATTCCATTTTCAAAAAATATGATGCTGATGGATATTAAAACTTATCTACTTGATAATGGATTAAGTATACTAGACAAAACAACAATGGGAGCATCCATAGAAGGAAGAGTTCCATTTCTCGATCATAATGTTGTTGAATATGCTCTACTAAATAGACAGAAGAAAAACACTATAAAAAATACTAAGTCTATTCTAAGAGATATTGCTAGAAATAATTCTCTCGAAAATATTGCTATGAGAAAAAAAATGGGTTTCGATCAACCACTCAAAACACTACTTAAGAAACAGTTGACACTAGAGAAAATAAAAAATAGGATTATTGCTGCTAAACCTTATTTAAACACTATTATTGATTATCAATCTATAGAAAAATTATTTAAGAAAAAAGATAAAGAAAATTATACAGAAAATTTTATGAATTTATATTGTCTATCAACATGGTTTATTAAAAAATATAGATGATATCAGTTATTTGTCCTTGCTATAATTCTGAGAAATATTTAACAGAACTACTTGATTCACTATATAATCAGACAAAATATTTCTCTAATTTTGAAATTATATTCATTGATGATGGATCGACAGATAATACAATTCAGCTACTAGAAAATAACCAAAAAAGATTTCTTCATAAATCAATACAATATACGATACATAGACAAGATCATAAAGGTCCGGGGGCTGCTAGAAATTCTGGTATTAAACTAGCAAAATATCGATATATTGCATTTATTGATTCTGATGATATTTGGTATGCTGATAAGCTCAGTATTTGTTCAAATGAAATGATTCAAACAAACTATTCATACAATGTTTATACTCATAATGAATTATTCAGAAGAAAAGATAATGACAATAATAAAATTATAAAGAATGGCTTAACTGGTGACAATATATCCAAAAAACTATATATCAGAAATTGTTTTTCAACGTCTGCAATTATTATAGAAAGAGATTTACTCATTGATAATAATTATTTTGATGAGCGATTAATGTCAAGCCAAGACTATGATATGTGGTTAAAAATATCACAAAAAATGAAAGTATGCATCATAGATAAAGTGCTCGGTGAATATATTGAAAACCCAAACGGGATCACTGCCAGATCATATTTTATTAGAGTATTGGATCAATTAACAATTGCTATTCGGTATAAACACTACGTTAGCTATCCTCGTTTTATTTATAAAGTGTCTAAGATTGTTTTTAGTAAACAATGGTTCTATTCTTTAATCAACATCATTCTTAACAAAAAAGAACATAATTACTAATGAACACGAATAATCTGTTTTTTTTTATTTTAGTAGGTGGCTACGGAACAAGATTAAAATCCAGAGTGAAGTATCTTCCGAAGCCAATGTTGTTAGTGAATGATGAACCGTTTCTTAATTACAAAATAAAGCATATTAGATACTATTTTAAGAGCTCGCCAATATATCTATTAAGTCACTATCTCTCAAATGTAATAGAGGATTTTTACAAGGAATCAAAAGATATCAAGATCATTAAAGAGAATATTCCTCTCGGTACTGGTGGTGCGATTAAAAATGCTATATGCCAGATCAAGTTATCATTAAAATCAAGGTTAGTTGTTATCAATGGTGATACATATGATAAAATTAATTATGAAAAATTAATATCAGAGAAAGATGATATAAATCTTGTATGTCGGAGAGAGATTAACTGTGATAAATACAATACAATCAATATGAGCGAGGATGGCTATGTTAAGTATTTTAATAAGAAAAGTAATGGTTTAAAGAATAAATATATAAATGCTGGTAGTTATTATTTTAATAATTTGAACTTTTTTAATAAAATTGATTGTGAATCATTCTCACTAGAAAGCGAATTTATTAAAAAAGCAAACAATTTACATATTAAAGCATTTAAGTATAAAGGTCCTTTTTTAGATATAGGGACACCAAATGACTTATACAAAATAGAGGACATGGTTAATAAATATGGATAAAAATATATTTAAAATAAATATAGATTCAACTATAAGAGAAGCTTTAGAATTAATAAATTTGAATAAAAATGGCGCAATATTTGTTGAACAAAAGAATAGAATTATAGGAATAATAACGGATGGAGATATAAGACGATCGTTACTCAAAGATATTACTATTGATGAAAAGATAAATAATATAATTAATAGCGACTTCGTATATTTATCGGAAGGACAAGCAAGCAGGGAAAACATACTTAAATTATTAGATAATGAAATCAAACTCATACCTATATTAGATGAGTCTAAGAAACTAGTCTCAATTGTTACGGAAAAAAATATCGACTGGAATGAAGATGAGAAAGTTATATCTAAAGCAAAGTCTCCATTAAGAATTAGCTTTGCCGGTGGAGGGACAGACCTAACAACTTATTATTATATGGAAGAAGGAGTTGTACTAAACGCAACAATTAATAAATTTTGTCACTGCATTTTAGAAAAAAGAACAGATTCTAAGATATTGATTCACTCAAATGATCTTAATACTAAAGTTTTATCGTCTTCAATTGACAAATTAGAATATGATGGAAAACTTGATCTTATCATATCAATCATAAAAATATTGAAGCCAGACTACGGTTTTAATCTTATAACGTATAGCGACGTCAAACCTGGTACTGGGCTTGGAGGTTCAGCGGTTTTAGTGAGTTCTATAATAGGAGCATTTAATAACTTTAGAGAGAATAAATACACAGACTACGAAATAGCAGAATTAGCATTTCATGCAGAGAGAGTTTGTTTAAATATATCTGGTGGATGGCAAGATCAATATGCAACTGTCTTTGGGGGATTTAACTATATTGAATTCAAAGGAAGTGAAAATATCGTTAATACTTTAAGAATATCTGATGATATAAAAAATGAATTAGAAGATTCGCTATTACTATGTAACACTAATATTATTCATAATTCTAGTGATATCCATAATGACCAAAAAAAACAAATGAATAATAAAAAGCAAAAGGAATACGCGAATATAGCAAAAACTATAGCAAATGAGATGAAATCACGTATTCTCAAAGGAAAACTAGATGATTTTGGAAAACTTTTACATAGTGCATGGGAAACGAAGAAAAAATTTTCTAAAAATATTACAAATGATAATCTCGACTCTATTTATAATTATGCAATTGAATGTGGAGCATTAGGTGGAAAATTACTTGGTGCAGGTAATGGAGGTTATTATATATTTTACGTACCGACATTTAACAAGATTGATTTTATCGATAAAATGAATAAAAAAAATCTAACTCTTGAATCATTTACTTTTGATAACTATGGACTTAGATCATGGATTACAAAGAAGAAAAATAATGTTTGATAAAATTAATTTCAATATTATCGACAGACCTATTATTATTGCAGAAATTGGTATGAATCATAATGGATCTATGATAAATGCTAAAAAGCTAATAAGAGGAGCAAAGTATGCTGGCGCTGATTGTGTTAAATTTCAATTACGAGATCTCAAGTCTCTTTATTCTGATGATGCGCTACATTTTAGAAATGCTGATCTCGGTGTTGAGTATCAAATAAACTTGTTAAAAAAGTTCGAATTATCACCTAAAGATCTAAAAAAATTAAAAGTATACTCCGATGGTCTCAACATGTCATTTATATGCACTCCATGGGATATAAAAAGTGCTGATATTCTTGAAAATATTGGTGTTTCCGCATACAAAATAGCCTCAGCAGACTTAACAAATATGGAATTAATCAATCATGTTATCAAAAAGAAAAAATTTATAATTATATCTACGGGCATGAGTACAGAACAAGAAATTAACTATACTGTTAAATTCCTTAAAACTAAAAAAGCTAAATTCATGCTGTTACACTGCAACTCAACATATCCTACTCCCATAGAACATTTAAATATCAACTATATAGATAGACTCAAGAGACACAAAGTTCCTGTTGGATATTCTGGTCATGAGCGAGGATTTCTTCCAACCCTTGCTGCCGTATCTAAAAATATAGCTTTAGTCGAAAGACATATTACACTGGATAAGACTATGGAAGGACCTGATCATTTAGCTAGTTTGGATATCGAAGAATTTAAAAATCTCGTAAGTGATATCAGGATTGTTTCAGCTTCACTAGGTAATAATAATTCAAGAGTAGTGACGCAAGGAGAATTAATAAATCGTGAAAACCTATCAAAAAGCATCTATACAAAAAAACATATAAAAAAAGGTCAGGCATTTAACAAGAGTCATCTAGAATTTAAGAGCCCTGGGCAAGGATTAAACCCTCAAAATATTGACTTGTTAATAGGGAAGAGAGCTAAAATAGATATTAAACCGAACTGTATGATTATGCCTAATCATTATAGACAAGTTAAACAACCAAAAAATAAGTATAATTTTAAAAAACTATGGGCAATACCGGTAAGATATCATGATCTAGATTTATTATATAATAAAGCAAATCCACCAATGGTTGAATTTCATTTGAGTTTTAATGATTTAGATAAAAATTTGAATAAATACCTTGGTAAAGAATACGAATGTGAATTTATTGTTCATGCACCAGAATTATTTGCAAATGATCATTTGCTAGATCTTTGTACAGATGATCAAAAATATCGTGAACATTCAATTGACAATATACTTAAAGTCATAAAAATTACAAAGTCTCTACAAAAATATTTTCCACATACAACAAAACCAAAAATTATTTTAAATTGTGGTGGATTTTCTCAAAATAGTTTTTTAGATAAAAAAGAAAGAGATAGATTATATAGAAACCTCAAAAAATCACTTAAACAAATAAACGACAATAATATTCAATTTATACCACAAAATATGGCACCATTTCCGTGGCATTTTGGAGGACAAAGATATCAAAATTTGTTTATGGATACTGATGAGATTGTATCTTTTTGCACTGATATGAATATGAAAATATGTCATGATATATCGCATTCTTTTCTTGCCTGTAATTATCATAATTGGGATTATTATAAATACACTAAAAAATTAATTCCATATACAGCGCATTACCATATAGCCGATGCAAGTGATGTACATGGCGAAGGTCTTCAATTAGGAAAGGGGGCAGTTAATTTTAAAAAAGTTCTTCCACTAATTAAAAATAGTCTTGAGAATGTCTCATTTATTCCTGAAATATGGCAAGGACATAAAAATGAAGGAGAGCAATTTTGGAAAGCTCTACATCTTCTAGAAAATAAAATATAATGATTAATACCCGTTCAATCATAGCCATTATTCCTGCGAGATCGATGTCTAAAGGAGTAAGGAATAAAAATATTGTCAAAATTAAAGGGAAAGAATTAATATCATACTCAATATGTTGTGCATTAAAATCAAAACTAATTAATAGAGTTATTGTCTCTACAGACTCAAAGAAATATGCAAAAATTGCATTAAAACATGGAGCAGATGTCCCATTCCTAAGACCAAAAAATATCTCTTCAGATAAATCAACGGATATATCATTCTTCATTCATGCTTTGGACTGGCTAAAAAATAATGAGAATATTATTCCAAAAATATTTGTTCATCTAAGACCAACAACACCTTTTAGAAATCCAAAAGTTATTGATAAAGCAATTAATGAATTTTTAAAAGGGAAATATTCTGCTTTAAGATCATGTCATGTTATGTCAGAGTCATCATATAAAACTTTTGAAATTAAAAAAAAGAAACTAGTGATGCTATGCTCTAATAATAATAATATTGAATTAGCAAATAGAAATAGACAATTGTTTCCAACAACATATAATGCTAATGGATATATAGATATAATAAAACCAGAATTAATTCTCGAAAAATATATGATTCATGGAAACAATGTGTTAGGTTTCATTACCGAGCAAGTTCTTGAAGTAGATACAAAATATGATCTAGAAAGACTGGAATATGAAATTAAAAAGAAACCTATTTTATATAAAAGATTATTTTCAAAATGAATGATATCTTCAAAAACAAAACAATACTAATTCTTGGAGCGACTGGGTCAATCGGTCAAGAGGTTTGTAAGCAATTGTCTCACTATGAATGCAAAATTATAGCTGTCGGATCTAATTTAAAATCAATAAATAAAACTAAGAATATAATTAAAGATGGGATTGCAGAAATGGTAATGTTAAAATGTAATTTAGACGTCAAAAAGGATGTTCTTAAATTGATAAATTTATTGAAAACTAAGTATAAGATTAATATATTGATTAACTGTGCTGGTATCTTTATAAATAGTCCAATCGACAAAATGTCTTCAAAAATTATTGAAACATCTTTTAATGTAAATATTCAATCTCCATTTATGATTATTAGAGAGGCAATTAAAAATATGAAGAAGAATAAGTGGGGAAGGGTTGTTAATTTGGGATCATCTTCATCATATAGTGGGTTTAATGATAGTAGTGTGTATTGCTCAACTAAACACGCAATTTTAGGTTTTACAAAAGCGCTTCATAATGAATTAAAAAGTTCTAATATAAGATGTTACTGTATTTCACCTTCATCAACAAAAGGAAATATGGGCAAATCAACAAAGAATCAAGATTACAACACATTTCTTGAACCACAAGATGTAGCTAAGTTCATTATTTTTACTATTTCATTTGATTCAAACCTTATGAATGAAGAAGTATTTTTAAATAGAATGTTTATTAAATAAAATATGATGATAAAAAATATTCGACATACAGGAATAGTTGTTAATAATCTTGAATTAATGACAAATTTTTACATAGCACTAGGGTTTAGTAAGTTTGTGTCTGGAAAGGAACAAGGCGAATTCATTGATAGTGTAACCGGACTAAAAAATGTTAATTTAGAATGGATAAAGCTTAAATCTAAAGATGGTAATCTCATTGAATTACTAAAATATTACAGTCATCCTGATAAGAAATTCATTGATAATAATAGAAATTCTAATTCTCATGGTTGCTCACATCTTGCATTTACAGTCGATAGTGCTGAGTTAATTTGTGAGTGTATAAAAAATAATGGTGGTAATATTATCAATCCGCCTCATCTATCACCTGATAATAAAGTTAAGGTAGCATATTGTCATGATCCTGAGGGAATAATAATGGAAATCGTAGAAGAGTGTCATGAATAAGAAAAAAGGCTACATTGCAACTAAATATAGTATCAATAGCCACCCCTATACGTCATACCCAGATCAGCTCTGCAAGCATTTATTTGATACATTTAACATGAAAGAGAACATGACACTTCTTGAGCCTGGATGTGGCAGATGTGAATTTCTTGAGGGTTTCAAGAAACTTAAAATAAATGTCTATGGTACTGATCTATCTGAAGAATCTATAGATTTTGCAAAAGATATTGAAATAAAGTTATGTGATATGGATAAAGAAAAATTGCCCTTTAATGATCACACATTCGATATTGTGTTTAGCAAGTCTTTCATAGAGCACTTGCATGAACCTAACAAATATATCTCAGAGTCTATGAGAGTGCTGAAAAAAGGTGGCTTGTTAGTCACTTTAACTCCAGATTGGGAATCAAACTATAAGAAATTCTATGATGATTTTACTCATAGAAGTCCTTTTACGACTATATCGCTTAAAGATATCTATGAATTTAACGGTTTTAAAGATGTAAATACCTTCAAATTCAGACAATTACCAATTGTCTGGAAGTATCCTTTGCTAAATTATTTTTGTTCTTTTATAAGTGTCTTGATTCCTGTGCGTGTGAAAAATAAATTTCTAAGATGGTCACGAGAGCTTATGCTTATTGGAGTAGGTAGGAAGTAAAAATGATTAATATCGGAATAATGCAAGGGAGATTACTTCCGAGATTCAACAATAGATATCAAGCACATCCAATACAAATATGGCCTTCAGAATTTTATATTGCAAGAGAGTTAGGATTTTCATCTATTGAGTTTATTTTAGATTATGATCAAGTATTGAAGAACCCACTCATGCATGATGAGGGCCTGCATCTAATTCAAGATGTAATTAATAAGACAAATGTAACAGTCAATTCAATATGTGCGGATTACTTTATGCATGCACCCTTTCATTCAGATTATCAGTCAGATAGTGAAAAGTTATTGATTGAATTAATAGATAATGCCGAAAAAATCAATATTAAAGATATTGTTATCCCATGTGTCGATGAGTCATCTTTGAAAAATGATCTCGATATGGATAAACTACATCAATCATTATCTAAGATTTTACCAATAGCTGAAGAGAAAAATATTTATATAAATCTTGAAACAGATCTACAACCTCTCAAATTATATGATTTCATCTCAAACTTTAATTCGAATAACATAAAAATAAACTACGATAGTGGTAATTCTTCATCACTAGGTTATGATATTAATGAGGAATTTGAGTTATATGGTAACTACATCAGTGATGTACATATTAAAGATAGAAAATTAAATGGAGAATCAGTAACATTAGGATCAGGCGATGCTGATATTAAGCAACTTCTTAATCTAATTTATACATATAACCTAGAGAAAAATATTATTATGCAAGCCTTCAGAGAATATGATTATATTGCTGATATTAATAGTGTAATAAAGCAAAAGAAATATTTAGTAGATCTAATTAATGAAGTAAATAATGATAAAGAGATCTAAAAAAGTTGCACTAGTTACAGGTTCAAGCAAAGGTATTGGAAATAATATTGCCGATACTCTTTTAGCTAATAACTATATTGTTTACATAAATGGTAGGAACCTTACAAAATTGAAAACACAAAAAAAATATATTAATAAATCAGTAAAATTCATACAGGCAGATCTATGTAGTGAGAAATATGTAAAGTCAACTCTAAGAAAGATTCTCAAAAACGAAGGGCGAATAGATTTAATAGTATCAAACATTGGAGATGGTAAATATAGTTCGGGATATGATTTTAATATAAAGGACTTCTATAAGATTTTTGAGATTAATTTCTTTTGTGCGGTACTTGTATCTAGGCATGCTATTGACTATATGAAAAAAGAGAAAGGTCACATAATTTTTGTTTCGTCAATTGCTGGATGTGAATCTCTTCCAGCGCCGATAGCTTATTCTGCCGCAAAAACAGCATTATTAAGTTATTCGAAAAACCTAGCCAATGAAGTTGCAAAGTATAATATAAGAATTAATACAATTTCACCTGGGAATGTCATGTTTAAAGGAAGTACCTGGGACAAGAAATATAAAATTAATAAAAATGCAATTCAAAAGTATATTAAAAATAATGTTCCACTTAATTGTTTCATTGAACCAAATGATATATCTCAAGCAGTAATTTTCCTTGAAAATAGTAATCATGTAACTGGAACAAACATCATAATTGATGGTGGGCAAACTAGAAAAATTATATGATAGATTTATTAAAAAAATTTAATTTAGCTGGAAAGACTGCAATTATAACTGGTGGCGCTGGTCTATTAGGTAAATCATTTGTCAGTGCGCTTCTGGATGCAGAATGTACTGTTATAGTTTTTGATATAGATATCAAAAATATTGCATCTTGTAAAAAGTATTTTGCTGAACAATCTAAAAAGAACCAAGTACTCTTCATTAAAATAGACATTACCAATGAAAATGAGGTAAAGAAAGGCTTGAGGAACATAAAAAAAATATTAAAAAGAATGCCTAATATATTGATAAATAATGCATCTATTAATCCAAAAATAGATAAAAAATTCAATGGTAGATTGGAAGTATTTGATATTAAAAGATGGAATAACGAGATTAGTGTAGGACTCACTGGCGCTCTAATATGTACAAAAATATTTGGGGCAGAAATGGCTAAAAATAAATCAGGAGTCATAATCAATATTGCCTCTGATTTAGGGATAATAGCTCCTAATCAAACTATTTATAAAATAGCTAATAAAAATCAACAAAATGTAAAACCAGTCAGTTATTCCGTTGTCAAACATGGTTTAATAGGGCTTACACGATACACGTCAACTTACTGGGCTAAAGATGGAATAAGATGTAACGCATTAGCACCAGGCGGAGTCTATACAAATCACCCATCGGTCTTTGTTAATAAACTTAAAAAACTGATACCTTTAAATCGAATGGCGCATGTTGATGAGTACCAAGCCACATTAATTTATTTGTGTAGTGATGCCAGTAGTTATATGAATGGAGCAGTTATTAGCGTTGATGGTGGCAGAACTGCATGGTAGATATGATAGTTAGTACTTTTTGATGCTTAATCATTAAAATGAAAAAAAAGAAGATCATTGCTTACACTAATATAATTGGTGATTTATTTCATTATGGACACCTTCAATTATTAAAGAAAGCAAAGAGTAAATCGGATATTCATATCTGTGGAATAATATCTGATAAAGCTGCATCTGAGTGGGAGTCGCCAGTAATTTGTAATTATTTAGAGAGAAGCTCGGTAATTAACGAGATTGATTGTGTAGATGAAATAATTGAGCAAAA
>CETH01118385.1_pt1 | contig 18676 bp, 14 predicted proteins | sample 361461 | NCBI WGS metagenome assembly CETH01 (sample SAMEA2622695, study PRJEB7988) | marine metagenome | isolation source: saline water (ENVO:00002010), including
AAAAAAAAAAATAAATACCTTTGTTTCTGTTTTTCCCACTTCAAAACCAAAATTTATTTTAGCTGTAATGTTGGATGAACCAGAAATTAATAAAAACTATATTTATGAATATAGAGATGGTTCTAATTTCAAATTAAAAGGAAGTCCTAGAAATACTGCTGGATGGAATAGTGTAGAAACAACTGGACACATTATAGAAAAAATTGGGCCTATTTTAGCCACAAAATATAGTGAAATTAATTAAGATATGCTGCTCAAAGATTACATTCCTAATTTAAGTAAGTCATATGATAAAATTTTTTTTTCAGGAGTTTCCTTTGAAAGCTTCAGGGTAAGGAAAAATAATATTTTTTTTGCTATTAAAGGAAGTAAATTTGATGGAAATAATTATATTGATGAAGCAATTAAAAAAGGTGCCAATATAATTGTTTCAGAAAATAAATTATTAAGAAAAAAATCAAATATAGTATTTTTATACTCCAAAAATCCTAGAAAATTATTATCTCAAATTTGTTACAAAATTTTAACTAAAAAACCAAAAAAAATGATAGCTGTGACTGGTACTAACGGTAAATCATCAATTGCAGATTTTTATTATCAAATATTAAATCTAAACTTTAAAAAAGTAGCCTCAATCGGCACTATTGGAGTTAAATATAAAGAAAAAAAAAAATTTTTAAAAAATACAACTTTAGATCCCCTTAAATTGAGTTCAATACTTGAATATTTAAAAAAAAAAAAAATTGAATACGTTATTTTAGAAGCTTCAAGCCATGGATTAAAACAAAATAGATTAGATGGACTTTTATTTGATGTGGGTATATTCACAAATCTATCACACGATCACTTAGATTATCACAAAAATATGAATAATTATTTAAATTCAAAATTATATCTTTTTGAAAAATTGATGAAAAAAAATGGAAAAATTATATCAGATGCAAATATACCCCAGATTAAAAAGATAAAAAATATTTCAGAAAAAAAAAAAATTAATTTAAGTCTAATTTTTGATAAAGAAAAAGGTATCGAATTAAATTCACATAGATTCAATAATGAAAAACAAATACTAGAAATAATATTTAAAAATAAAAAATTTGAAATTCAACTAAACTTAATAGGTAAAATACAAATAAAAAATATTTTGATGGCTATAATAGCTGCAAATAAAAGTGGAATTAAATTTGAAAAAATAATAAAAATTCTTCACAAAATAAGACCTGTTGAAGGCAGACTTCAAAAAATTGGTAATATTAAAAATAATAGTAAAGTTATTTTGGACTACGCTCATACACCAGAAGCGTTAGAAATGGCCTTATTAAATCTGAAAGAACAATTTCCTAGCAGCAAGATAAATTTAGTTTTTGGTTGTGGTGGAAATAGGGATTTTAAAAAAAGATCCATTATGGGAAGGATTGCAAAAAAATATTCCGATAAAATTTTTTTAACTGATGATAATCCAAGAGATGAAAATCCATTAAAAATTAGAAAGGATATTAAAAAAGGGTTAAAAAAAGCTAAAGTTACAGAATTACCAAACAGAAGAAAAGCTATTCATAGTGCCGTGATGAGTCTTAATACTGGAGATTTATTATTAGTAGCTGGCAAAGGTCATGAAAAGTTTCAAGATTATGGAAAAAAAAAACTATTTTTTTCTGATGAACAAATGATTTTAAAATCAATAAAAATGAAGAATAATTATTTATCAACAAATTTGAAATTAAATATTATCAAAGAACAATCACAATCAAAATTGAATAATAAAATAGTAATAAAGAATATTTCTATTAATTCTAAAATGATTAAAAAAAATGATATTTTCTTTGCAATTAAAGGGGAAAGGCTTGATGGAAATCATTTTGCCCCAGAGGCTTTGAAAAAAAAGGCAAGTTTAGCGATTGTAAGTAATATTAATAAAAATTATCCATCATTAAGACAATTAAAAGTTAAAAACACTCTAAGCTTTCTATCGCAATGTTCTTCTATTTTTAGAGAAAATATTAATGCAAAAATAATTTCAATTACGGGTAGTTGTGGAAAAACAACATTGAAAGAAATGATTGGATCTACTCTCAAAAAAATATCTAACACAACTTATTCTCCTAAATCATTTAACAATAAATATGGAGTTCCGTTGAGTTTATTTAATTTAAAACAAGATGATGATTATGGTGTGTTTGAGGTAGGGATGGATAAAAAAGGTGAGATAAATAACTTAACAAAAATAATTAAGCCAGATTTAGGAGTTATAACAAATATTAGTTATGCACATTCAAAAAACTTTGAAAATATTAATAAGATTGCTGAAGCTAAAGGAGAAATAATCAATAACATTAAAAAAAATGGTGCGATTGTTTTAAATATGGACGATAATTTTTACAATTATCATAAAAATTTAGCATTAAAGAAAAAATTACATGTAATTTCTTTTAGCATTAAAGATAAATTTTCTATGACAAAATTAACTAAAATTAAAAGAATAAATAATAAATATGAATTATTTATTAATGTTAGTGGATTGTCAGTTTCTTTTTATTCTAATAATAACAATAAAAGTCATCTATACAATATTCTTGCTACGTTAGCTTCAATAAATTTTTTTACAGATATTAGAGAATTAAAAAAAAATATTTTTTTAAAATTTAGAAATCCAAGTGGAAGAGGAGATATTTCAAAAATTAAAATAAAAAATAAAGAAATTTTTTTGGTAGATGAAACCTATAATTCAAATCCATTGTCACTCAAAATAGCTCTAGAAAATTTTGATAAAATAGATGTTAAAAATTCAAGAAAATATTTAATTTTAGGAGATATGCTTGAATTAGGTAAACACTCAGTAAAGCAACACAAAATAATTAGTAAGATTATAAATAAAACAAAGATTAATAAGGTGTATGTAATTGGAAAATATATGAAGCAGACTTTTAGTCTTTTAAAATCAAATAAAAAAGCAAAAATATTAAATAACAAACTTGATATATTTAATTTAATTAATAAAGATTTAAATAATAATGATTATTTAATGATGAAGGGTTCAAATTCTACTGGTCTTCACAAAATAACAAATGACTTAAAACAAAGAGTATCAAATGCTATATGAATTACTTCTAAACTATATCGATAAATTTACTTTTTTAAATGTTTTTAAATATATAACTTTTAGAACTGGTTTAGCTTTTTTTACATCATTGTTGATAGCACTATTAATTGGAGGCCCATTTATCAAATTATTTTCTAACAAAAAAATTTTTGATCCTATTAGGGAAGATGGACCATCTGACCATATTGTAAAAAAAATTGGGACACCAACAATGGGGGGTGTAATTATATTACTCGGTTTAATTATTTCTGTTTTACTTTGGGCCGACTTAACAAATATATATATCTTATTTTGTTTGTATATTGTTGCATCTTTTGGATTACTTGGTGCATTTGATGATTATAAGAAAATTAAAAATAATAGTTCTTCTGGAATTTCATCAAAATCTAAAATATTTTTGCAAATTTTTCTAGCAATGATTGGGTTAGTCGTATTAACTTTTACAATTGATTATCAAGAATTTAAAAATTTATATTTCCCATTTTTCAAAAATTTAATAATTAATCTAGGGTGGTTTTTTGTACCTTTTTCCATTTTTGTTATTGTAGGTTCCTCTAATGCAGTGAATCTTACTGATGGTTTAGATGGGTTAGCTACAGTGCCAGTAATTTTAGTTGCAGGGTGTTTTGCTTTTATAAGTTATGTAACTGGAAATATAGTTTTTTCAGATTATCTTCAAATTTTATATATTGAAGGAACAGGTGAGATATCTATTTTTTGTGGTGCGATTATTGGAGCTTGCTTGGGATTTTTATGGTTCAATGCACCACCTGCAAAAATTTTTATGGGAGATACTGGATCTTTATCACTAGGTGGTTCTTTAGGGGCAGTAGGAATTATCACAAAGCATGAAATAGTTTTAGCTATTACAGGTGGTTTGTTTGTTTTAGAAGCTTTATCAGTCATGGTTCAGGTCATTTCATTTAAGTTAACAGGTAAAAGAATATTTAGGATGGCTCCAATTCACCATCACTTTGAAAAAAAAGGTTGGCCAGAGTCAACAGTCGTTATTAGATTTTGGATTATCTCAATAATTTTGGCGATGATTGGATTAGCTACATTGAAACTAAGATAAAAGGCATTGTCTTGAATATCTTTTTAAAAAAAAAAATATTGATATATGGCCTTGGAAAAAGTGGTCTTTCAACATTTAGATTTTTAAAAAATAAAAGTGATATATTTTTATATGATGATTTTCAATTAAAAATTAATTCATTAGATGTAAAAGAAAAATTAATAAATTTTAAAAATATTTCAAAAATAAACTTTGATCAGATAATTTTAAGTCCTGGTATTGACATCAATAAATGTAAACTATCCAAATATCTTAAAAAAAATTATAATAAAGTTTATTCTGATTTAGATGTATTTTATTCATTTTTTAAGAATGATTGTATTACAATTACAGGCACTAATGGAAAATCTACAACATGCCAATTACTGTATGAGGTTTTATTAGATCAAAAGTTTGATGTAAGATTGGTCGGCAATATTGGAAATCCAATTTTATCTTTAAAAAACGTAAAAAAAGAGACAATTTTTATTATTGAAGCTTCTTCATATCAGCTTGAATATAGTAAAATATTCAAATCTAAATATGTTGCAATAATTAATATATCTCCTGATCATATCGAAAGACATAAAACACTAAATAATTACGTAAAAGCTAAATTTAGATTATTGAAAAATCAACGTAAAGGAAATTTAGCATTTGTTAAAAAAGAGGATAGTTTAATTAATAAACAATTAAAATTGAGTAAGTTTGATAGTAAAATCATAAAAGTTAATACAAAAGAAAATAATTTTTTAAAGAATATAGACAACAACTATTTTTTAACAGAAGCAAATAGGGAAAACTTATTATTTGTTTTAGAAATATCTAAATACTTAAATATTAAGAGTAATTTATTAATTAAAACAGTTCAAAAATTTAATGGATTAAAATACCGTCAACAAACTATTTTAAAAAGAAAAAATTTGAAAATTATAAATGATTCAAAATCAACAAGTTTTTCTTCATCTATAAGCCTTTTAAAATCAAATAAAAATATTTATTGGTTATTGGGGGGTGTTCCTAAAAAAGGAGATAAATTTAATTTGCCAAAAAGATATTTTAAAAATATCAAAGCTTTTGTATATGGAGAAAATAAAAAATTTTTTAATAAAAAGTTAAAAGGAAAAATTGATTTTACAAACTTTGGAAGTCTAAAGGATGCATTAAGTAGAATTTTAAAGATTATTAAAAAAGAAAAGTTTAAAGATAAAACAATATTATTTAGTCCGTGTGCCGCATCATTTGATAGTTTTAAAAACTTCGAAGAAAGAGGTTTATATTTTAATAAGCTAATAAAGAAAAATTCAAATGGAATTGAATAGGTCAATACAGAACTTATTTTATGAATGGTGGAAAAATATCGATAAATTTATATTTTCTTTAATCATTATTTTATTTATTACAGGACTTTTTTTTTCTTTAGTATCAACATCTTTATTAGTTTCAGATAAATTAAATACAAACGATTATGCATTTTTCTTAAAACATTTTTCTTTTGTTATTTTGGGAATAATTATAATTTTTATATTATCACTAATAAGTGAAAAAAAGCTTTTTATAATTTCTCCATTAATTTTTTTATTTTCATTAGTTTCATTATGTTTAGTTCCTATTGTAGGTGTTGAAGTTAATAGTGCACAAAGATGGATCGATCTATATTTTTTGCCAAGATTTCAACCAGTTGAACTTGTTAAGCCCTTTTTAATCATTTTAATTGGTTCTATTTTAAGTAGTGAGAAATTTTCTAATATTTATTTCAAATATCTATTATCTTTTTTTATAACTTTAACTATTGCCTTGTTATTAGCTGCTCAACCTGACATAGGACAAACATTGTTGGTTTTTTTTAGTTGGTCAGTTTTGATTTTTATCTCAGGAATAAATATTATTTTTTTATTAATTTCATTTTTAATTTTATTTATTGCACTTTATTTCTCGATAAATTTTATCCCAAAGTTTGCATATATAAAAAACAGAATATTATCTTTTTTTAATACTGAAACTGGCACCCATAATGCCCAAGCAGAGAAAGCAATTGATTCTATAACTAGCGGAGGATATTTTGGAAAAGGAATAGGAGAAGGAACATTAAAGAACAGAGTGCCCGAAGCACATACAGATTATATAATTTCTGTTATTTCTGAGGAATTTGGTGTTCTTGCCATAATTTTAATCTTATTCTTATTTTTAGTATTAATTTACTCGATTTTTAAAAAAGTAAATTTAGAAAATGATGAAAGGACAAAATTAATTTTAGTGGGTTGTATAAGTTTAATTTTGATGCAAGTAATTATTCATGTAGGAGTTAATATAAGATTATTTCCCACAACTGGAATGACACTTCCTTTTATAAGCTATGGAGGTTCTTCCATTATAAGTGTTTCAATTTTATCAGGTATAATTTTAAATTTGACTAAAAGAAAAATTAGACAAAATGATCAATAAAATTTTAATTTCAACAGGCGGATCAGGTGGTCATGTTATACCTGCAATGATTTTATATGAACATCTTTCAAAAAAAAATGAATTATTTATTTGTACAGATAAAAGAGGTTCTAAGTTTTTAGATAAAGATTCTTATAAAATTGAAATAATAAATACACCAAAATTGAATAGAATTTTCTTATTTCCATTAAATTTATTTATAATTCTTTTTTTAACAATCAAATCTTTATTTCTATTAAAAGAAAAAAAAATAAATATTCTTTTTTCAACAGGTGGATATATGTCATTACCTTTAATGCTTGCTGCGAAAATCCTAAATTTAAAGATTTATTTATTAGAACCAAACTTAGTATTAGGAAGGGCCAATAGATTTTTTTTAAAGTCTTGTAAAAAAATTTTATGTTATACAAATCAAATTAAAAATTTTCCTAAAGATTTTTTCAAAAAAATTGTGACAATTCATCCTTTAGTCAGAAAAGATTTTTATGAAAATATAAATAATAATAGTAAAGAAGAATATAATATTTTAGTAATAGGAGGTAGTCAGGGTGCTAATATTTTTGATAAAAGATTAAAACATATAATAGTCAATCTTTCAAAAGAATTTTCAATTAAAATAATTCAACAAACAAATAAAAAGAATATTTCAAATTTAAGGGAGTATTATTCTAAAAATAAAGTTGAGCATGTAATCTTCGATTTTGAAAAAAATTTAATCAATAAGATATGGGATGCTGATCTATGTATTACAAGAGCTGGAGCTTCTTCATTGGCAGAATTATCAATTTCACAAACTCCATTTATAGCAATTCCATTACCAAAATCTAAAGATGATCATCAGTTTGAAAATGCAAATTTCTATAAAAAGAAAGAATGTTGTTGGATTATTAATCAAAATATTTTCGAAGAGGAGATAGAGCATGTTTTAAGAAATATTTTTCAAAATAAAACTGATTTAATGAAGAAAAAGGAAAATCTTAAAAAATTAAATTATCAAAATACTTGGATTAATGTTAATCAAAAATTATTAGATATAATTAATGAAAATTGAAATAGCAAAAACCGAAATTATTCACTTCGTTGGAATTGGTGGAATAGGCATGAGTGGATTAGCTTTAATTATGAGAGGAAAAGGGTTTAAAGTACAAGGAAGTGATATATCAAAGAATAAAAACACTGAAAGATTAAAAAAAGAAGGAATTAAAATTTACGTAGGTCATAAAAAACTAAATCTAAAGGATGCTACAATAGTTGTTGTTTCTTCAGCAATTAAAAAAAATAATCTAGAATTTCGTGAAGCAAAAAGAAAAAATCTTCCAATAATAAAAAGAGGAAAAATGTTAGCGCATATAGTTTCTTTAATGAAGAATATAGTTATTGTTGGTTCTCATGGAAAAACAACTACAACCTCTTTAGTCACCTCAATTTTTCAAAAAACAAAATTAGACCCAACGATTATCAATGGAGGAGTTATTAATTCATTAAAAAATTCGGCAAAGTTAGGAAAAAGTGATTGGTCTATTTTAGAAGCAGACGAGTCAGATGGAAGTTTTGTTCATATTCCACCAACTTATTCAATTATTACAAATATTGATAGAGAACATATGGATTTTTATAAATCAATGGATGAATTAAAAGATTACTTTATGAGATTCATTGAAAAAGTTCCATCATTTGGAAAATCATTTATTTGTCTGGACGATGAAATTAATAATTATTTAGTCAAAAAATTGAAAAACAAAAATTTTTATACTTATGGAACTAACCTAAAATCTAATTTTTTAATAAAAAATATAAGTTCAAAAAAAGAATTTACTGAATTCGATTTATTAGTAAACGTACCAAATAAAAAAAAACAAAAAATTAGCAAACTCAAAATCCCATTATTAGGTATTCATAATGTGAGAAATGCTGTTGCCGCACTTGCTGTTGCACTTACAGTTGGAATATCTGTGAAAAATATAAAAGATGGATTATCAAAATTTAAAGGTGTTCAAAGAAGATTTAATAAAATTTTTACATATAAAAATATTGATTTCTACGATGATTATGCTCATCATCCAACAGAAATTGAGATGGTTTTAGAAGGTGTTAACAAAGTCTATAAAGGCTTCAAAAAAGTTTGTATATTTCAGCCACATAGAATCTCAAGATTGAAAGATTTAAGATTAGAATTTTCTAGAGCTTTTAAAAATGCAGATACCGTCATATTATGTCCAATTTATACTGCTGGAGAAAAACTAAAATTAGGTTTTAGTTATTTGAAGTTTGCCAGAGAAATAATAAGAAACTCAAATGTTAAATTATTTTTAGTTAATGACAATGATCAATTAGCAAAATTTATTAAAGCTAATATATATGGAAAAAAAATAGTAATTGGCATGGGTGCAGGGACTATCTCTAATTGGATGAAAAAACTTCCAGAATTGATGAAATGAACATAGAGTATCTTAAAAAATTATTAAGTCAATTTGATAGTAATATAAGGTTTAATCATGATCTTAAAAAGAAAAGTTGGTTTAATATTGGAGGTAAATCTAAAGTATTTTTCAAAGCAGAAACTTTAAAAGATTTAATTAACTTTTTAAAAAAACTAGAGAACAAAGAAAAGATATTTATACTAGGAGCTGGGTCCAATACCCTGATATCAGACAATCTATTTGATGGTGTTGTTATAAAATTGAGTAATAATTTTAACAAAATCTCACTTCTTGGAAAAGATGTAATAATTGCAGGAAGTGCAATTTTAGATAAAAGTCTTTCGGAGTTTGCTATGAAGAATAGCCTAAGTGGATTTGAATTTTTATCCTGTATTCCCGGAACAGTTGGTGGTGGAATTAAAATGAATGCAGGATGTTTTGGTAAAGAATTTAAAGATATTTTGTTATCTGTACAGGCAATTAATAAATTAGGTAATGTGATTACAATTCCAGCTAATGATATAAAATTTCAATATAGAAAAAATGATTTGTCAGATGATTTAATTTTTTTAAGTGCTTCATTTAAAGGTATTTTAGGAGAGGCCGATCAAATAAAGAAAGAAACAGATAGGTTAAGGAATGAAAAAGAGAAATCTCAACCAACAAGAATAAAAACAAGTGGTAGTACTTTTAAAAACCCGATATCCCAAACAGAAAAAAAAGTTTGGGAACTTATTAAAGAATCAGTACCTTTAAATCAAAAATTTGGTGACGCTTGTATATCAGAAAAGCACTGTAATTTTTTTGTTAACAAAGGAAATGCTTCATTTGACGATATGTCAAAATTAATTGAATTTGTGTCTAAAAAAGTTTTGGAAAAAACAGGAATTAGTTTAGAAAAAGAGATTAAAATTTTAGAATAAATTGAAAAAAAAAATATTAATTATATCTGGCGGCATTTCTAAAGAGAGAATAATAAGTCTTGATACCGGTAAACAAGTAGCTAAAGAACTAAAAAAATACGGTTACAATGTAAAAATTTCTGAACCAGATTTTAAACTATCAAACATTGTAAAATCTTTTAAGCCAAAAATTATTTTTAATGCTTTACACGGTCAATTTGGAGAAGATGGTTATATTCAATCAATTTTAGAAAGTTTTAAAATACCCTATACACACTCAGGCGTAATTTCATCAGCTATTGCAATGGATAAAATTCTTTCGAAAAAAATTTTTATTAAAAATAATATATTAACACCAAAATTTATTAAACATTCATATAACGACAAAAAAAAGAACTTAATTAAAATAATTGAAAAAAAATTAGGATTTCCAGTCGTGATTAAACCAATAAATGAAGGTTCAAGTGTAAATGTGTTTATTTGCACAAAGAAAAATATTAATAAAAATTTGAAGAAACTAGAAAATTATAAAAAAATTATTATAGAAGAATTTATATCTGGAAGAGAAATACAGGCTGCAATTATTAATTCAAAAAAGTTGGGAGCGATCGAATTAAAACCAAAAAGAAAATTTTATGATTTCCAAGCAAAATATAATCCCAAAGCTAAAACTGAACACTTGATCCCAGTGGATTTATCTAAAAAAAATTATGATAAATTGATGAATATATCTCTTAATGCACATAAGCTAATTGGTTGCAGAGGAGTATCAAGATCAGATTTTAAGTTTTATAATAATAAATTTTATTTATTAGAAATTAATACTCAACCAGGTATGACAAATCTATCGTTGGTTCCTGAGATCGCTGCCTATCATGGAATTAGTTTTATAGATTTATTAAAGTTAATTTTAAAAGATGCATCAACAAAAAAGTAAAAAGATTCTAATTTATTTTTTTTTATTTCTTATAATAGGAACATTTAATAACAAAGATTTGAATAATTTTGATTTTCCTAAAATAAAAAAAGTTGAAATAAATGGTTTAGATGAAAATGATAGTTTTGAACTTTTAAAAAAAATCAGCCATTTAAAATTAGGAAACTTATTTTATATTAACAAATTTGAAATAAATGAAATAATAAGTTCAAATGAGTTTGTTGAAAACTATTCAATATTCAAAAAGTATCCGTCATCATTAAAAATTAATATTACCAAAACAGAATTTTTAGCAAACGTAAAAAAAGAGAGTGGTAATTTTTTTTTAGGTTCTAATGGCAAACTAATAAGAACTAATTATGTAAATAAAAATTTACCATCTATTTTTGGAAAATTTGATAACAATGCATTTTTTGATCTGAAAAAAATTATTAATAAAACAAATTTCAAATTTAGTGAAATCAAAAACCTTTTTTACTTTAAATCTGGAAGATGGGATATTGAAACTTACTCAGGAATAAAAATTAAATTACCCAAAGATAATATTAAGGAATCTTTAGGTTTAATATTTAATATTCTTGAGAAACCTAAATCAGAAAATATTATAATTATAGATTTACGTCAAAAAAACCAAATTATTATAAATGAGCAGTGATTTTAATTTTAGTACTTTCTTATTAATAAGTAAAAAAAAAATAATTATTTCAGTTTACAGAGAGAATAATTTTGAAAAAATTTATGAAAAAGAATTATTATTAGTTGATCAATTGGAACCTATCAATTATCATAAATTAGACAATTTCTTGAACGATAATATTTTTAGTATTGAAAAAATAGTAAATAATTTTATTAAAAAAATAATACTAATCATTGATACAGATCAATTCTTTCTAATAAGATTATCTATAAAAAAAAAAGATTTTGAAAATTTAGTTGATTTAAAGAGTTTAAGTTATTTGATTAATGAAGCTAAAGAAAATTGTAAAAAAACTATTGATGAAAGAAGAATTATTCATTTAATTATAAGGAATTATAAAATTGGTAATCAAAATTACGACTCATTGCCAAAAGATTTAAATAACAAAAATTTTTCTATAGATTTAGAATTTATCTGTCTTTCTAATGAAATAATTAAAAATTTAGAAAAAACTTTAAGTAAATATCAAATTTCGATAGGACAAATTGTAAACGCTGACTACATTAGAGAGTTTTTTACTAATGAGGATAATGAGGATATTTTTTTTATGACAAAAAAAATATTATCTGGCTACAATTCAAATGAGGTTACTTTAGTTGATAAAAGTAACAAGAATCAGGGTTTTTTTGAGAAATTTTTTAACTTTTTTAATTAAGATTGTATTTTCTAGTAACATTTGTTGTTTTTGAGATCAAATAAATAGGTATTACAAGATGCATGTGTCAAATTTAAATCAAAAAACTGTTAAAAATGAAATAATTTTTAGTGGAGTAGGCCTTCATAGTGGGATAGTAGCTAATGTTACCATAAAACCCTCTAGCCCCAACACTGGAATAGTTTTTAAGAGAATTGATATTAAAACACAAAATATAGTTTATCCAAATTTTTCAGATGTGAGCAACACATCCTTAAATACAACCATATCAAACAACCATGGAGCAAGTGTTTCAACAATAGAACACTTGATGGGAGCATTGTTTTGTCTGGGCATTGATAATGCATTAATTGAAATTGATAGTGAGGAGGTGCCAATTTTAGATGGTTCAGCAAAAAATTTTATAGAATTGATTAAAGGTGCTGGCGTAAAAAAAAGTGATGAGCCTATTAAAATAATTAAAATTAACAAAAAAATAGAATTTAAAGATGGAGAGAGATTTATAAAAATTGAACCTTCAAAACTTAGTCTCGATATAGATTACGAATTAAAATATGAGAATCCAGTTATTAAAAATCAAAAAAATAAAGTAAGCGTTTATGAGGATGATTTAGAAGACATATTTAATTCAAGAACTTTCTGCTTATATGAAGATATAGAAATGATTAAAAAAAAAGGACTAGCAAAAGGTGGAAGCTTAGATAACGCTATAGTTGTTAAAGAAAAAGAAATATTAAATAAAAATGGCTTGCGAAATCCAAATGAATTTGTAAATCATAAGATCTTAGATTGTATTGGTGATCTTTATACATGTGGATATAGAATGATAGCTAATGTTATTTGTTCTCAAGGAGGTCATTATTTAACAAATCAATTATTAAGAAAGGTATTCGAAAATAAAGAAAATTTTTCAATAGTTGAAATTAAAGAAAGAAATTTACCCCACACAATTATTGATAGAAGTCCCTTAAGATCAATTGCTTAATTAAAGACCTTTATAAACATCTTTTAAAATTATATAAAATGATTATGAATAATATTAAGTATTTGTTAATAATTTTAATACTAATAATATTTAGCTCTTGTGGAAAAGAAAAAAAAGAAATTTCTAATATAAAAGAAACAAGGCAAGATTTAGAGATTTTAGCTGCATATGAAGAAGCTTATAAAGCTCTAGATGAAAATGATCCTTATTTTGCTGCAAAAAAGTTTTTAGAAGCAGAACTTTTATTTCCACAATCTAAATGGGCTTCAAGATCAGCGTTGATGGCGGCATATTCATATTATATGCAAAATTATTATGCTGAAGCACTTTCTAATCTTGAAAGATATATAAATACTTATCCTGATGGTGCAGATGTATCTTATGCTCATTACTTAATAGCAATGTGTTATTATGAGACTATTGAGGATGAAAAAAGAGACACTGGACCTCTTCTTAAGGCAAAAAAACAATTTGAATTTGTTTTAAAAAATTATCCAAGCACTGATTTTGCAATGGATGCAAAATTTAAATTAGAATTAATTCAAGATATTTTAGCTTCAAAAGAAATGTATTTAGGTAGACATTATATTAAAAAAGGAAAATGGATTGCAGCAATTAATCGATTTAAGGTGATCGTAAATCAATACGATCAAACGATTTTTATTGAAGAGGCAATTCATAGACTGGTTGAAATAAATTATAAATTAGGACTTTTAACGGAGTCGCAAAAATATGCAAATTTGTTAGGTTACAATTATCAATCAAGTGAATGGTATAAAAAGTCGTATAAAGTATTTAACAAAGATTATTCAAGTAAGATTGATAAAATTCGAAAAAAAGAAAAGAAAGGTGTTATAAAAAAATTTAAAAAACTTTTTGATTGATATGAATGAAAATTTGATCAAAAAAAATTATAAAGAAAAAATTAAGTTACTAAACTATTATAATAAAAAGTATTATGACGAAAATATTTCTGAAGTTTCAGACTTTGAATTTGATGGATTAAAGAATGAAATAATTGAATTAGAAAAAAAATATGATTTTCTTAGTAGTAAAAATTCACCACAAATTCAAGTAGGGTTTAAACCATCAAAAAATTTTAAAAAAGTCACTCATAGAGTTTCAATGTTGTCATTATCAAATGCTTTCAGCGAAGAAGATTTACTTAATTTTGAAAAAAAAATATCTAATTTTCTTGATAGAAAAAACAATTTTAAAATTGAGTATAGTGTTGAACCTAAAATTGATGGTATCTCAGCCTCACTAAATTATAAAGATGGAAAATTTATTTCTGGTTTGTCAAGAGGTGATGGCAAAGAAGGTGAAGATATAACAGCAAATCTTAAAACTATTGATGACATACCTAAATTCATTAAGTCTAAAAATTTTCCTAAAGATATTGATATTAGAGGTGAAGTTTTTATTCAAAACAGTGACTTTAAGAAAATTAGCACAAAATTTGCTAATCCTAGAAATGCTGCATCTGGATCATTGAGACAAAAAAATCCAGAAGATACCAAGAAAATTCCTCTGAAATTTATTGCATACACCTTTGGCTTTGAAAAAGGGTTAGAGGCTGATTGTCAGAGTGACTATCTTTCAAAATTAAAGATATGGGGATTTAAAACAAATCCATTAAATAAAGTCATTACTGGAGTAAAGAATTTAATGATCAATTATTATGAATTAGAAAAAAAAAGAAATAAAATAGATTTTGATATTGATGGAATAGTTTACAAAGTCAATAATTTTGAAATCCAACAAAGATTAGGTAATGTTTCTAACGCTCCGAGGTGGGCAATTGCACATAAGTTTACAGCAAATAATGGAATTTCAAAAATAATAGATATAGAAATTCAAGTTGGTCGAACTGGCGCATTGACTCCAGTGGCAAAAATAAAACCTGTCAACATTGGTGGAGTTATCGTCTCCAATGCCACATTACATAATGAAGATGAGATTGTAAGAAAAGATATTAGAATTGGCGATGAGGTAGTTGTAGAGAGAGCGGGCGATGTAATTCCACATATTATTTCTGTAGATTTATCAAAACGAGGAAAAAATTTAAAAAAATTTATTTTTCCAAAAAATTGTCCATCCTGTGGATCAAAAACAATAAAGGAATTCAATTTTCTAACAAAAAAAGAAGATGCTGTAAGAAGATGTTCAAGTGATGGTTTTGAATGTGAAAAAGTTGCTATAGAAAAGATTAAACATTTTGTATCCAAAGAAGCTTTCAATATAGACGGTTTTGGTAAAAAAATTGTTGAAAATTTTTGGAAGATTAAACTAGTCAGACTACCACAAGATATATTTAATTTGAATTTTAAAAAGATAGAGTCATTGGATGGATGGGGTGCACAATCAGTAAATAATTTAAAGTATTCAATAAATGAAAGAAAAAATATTTCTCTAGAAAGGTATATCTATTCCCTTGGAATAAGGCATATCGGTTTAGAGAATGCAAAATTAATTTCAAAATATGTAAAATCATCAACAAATTTTTTGAAAATTTCAAGGAATAAAAATTTCAATGATTTGTTGAATATAGATGGAATTGGTGAGACCCAAATTAATTCGATAAAAAGTTTTTTTTCAAATAATACAAATATTAAGGTAATGAACGAACTTCAAAAAAATTTAAATATTATTAATGCAAAAGAAGTAAAAAAAGATGGTCTTTTTGCCAATAGAACTTTTATGATAACAGGAAAATTAAAAGATGTAAGTAGAGCAGAGGTGAAATCTTTGATCGAACAAAATTCAGGATCTATTATCACTAATGTATCAAAAAAATTAGATTTTTTAATAATAGGAGAAAAACCAACTAAACGAAAGGTTGAAGCAGCAAAAGAACTAAAGGTAAAAATTCTTAATCAATCAGAATTTTCTAGAATGTTAAATAATTAAAGAAGCTAGCCATTTTTTTTCATTATTAGTTAGCAATGGCGATAATCTAGAATAAACCATCATATGATATTTAAATAAATAATTTTTTTCATTTATAGTTAGTTGCTTAAAATCTATAAGATCGATATCAATCGGAGCTAAAGTTAAATTTTCGAATAATAATTTATTTTTTAATTTTTTTACATAAAGAAGATTTTCAATTCTTATTCCAAATTGTCCTTTCTTATAATAACCAGGCTCATTACTTAAAATCATTCCCTCTAAAATTTTAACTTTATTATATTTTGAAATAGATTGAGGACCTTCATGCACATTTAAATAAAAACCAACTCCATGACCTGTTCCATGTTCATAATCTAAATTGATTTTTTTTAAAAACATTCTTGCACTTTTATCAATCATTTGGCCAGTATTTTTCTGGTTAAGATTTGTGGTGGCGACAGCAATGTGTCCTTTAAGAACGTTTGTAAAAATATTTTTAATATTATTTTTAGGTTTTGAAAAGCATATGGTTCGCGTTACGTCTGTTGTGCCATACTTGTATTGTCCACCAGAGTCACATAAAAAGATATCGGTATTTTTAATAATTTTAGCTTTTTCTTTTACTGCTCTGTAATGAACAATTGCTCCATTGGCGCCAGCACCTGCAATTGTATTAAAACTTGGATACAAATAATTTTGGTTTTTTTTTCTGAATTTTTCAAGTTTTGTTTGTGCTTCAAATTCAGAAATTTTTCTTTTATTAACATTCTTAATCCAATAAAGAAATTTGGTTAATGCAGCCCCATCTAGAATATGGCTATGAATCATATGTTGAATTTCATTTGAATTTTTTTGAGATTTTAAAAGATAAATTGGATCATTTTTTTTTAATATTTTAAATTTTTTTGAAAATATATTTTCATAAAAATACGAACAAGATTTTATGTCTAAAAAAATTTTTTTACCCTTTATCTTATTAATAAGAGTTTCAAAATTTTTAGTTTCTATTATTTGATTTAGTTTTATTTTTTTTTCTTTAATTAAATTTATTTGATTTTTTCTTTTCGTAATTAAATACATAGTATTATTACTCATTAATAAATTGCAATTTGGTATTGGGCTGTAGGGGTTATCGTATCCTCTTATATTTAAGACCCACGCTACATTTTCGGGCGCAGATATGAATATCCAATCTGATTTACTTTTTTTTAAAAAATTTTTAATTTTCTTTAGTTTAGATTTAAAATTTTCTCCACTGACATTTTTGCTAATGGAAAAAAATGGTTTTGGTATACTGATTTTTTTTTTTGAAATTTCATCAATTAAATTTTTATTGATTAATCTTACATAATTATTTTTCAAAAAAAAATTTCTTACTTGTAATGATGTAAATAATTTTGGATCAATACCTAAAGTTAGGTTTTTGAACAAACTACAATTTATAATTTGATGATGATTTACTATCTTAAAATTCTTGGAAGACTCCATCTGGGCTTGTAATGTATATCTCCCATCAACAAATAAATAATTTTTATTTTTTAAAATTATTGCGTAACCTGCAGAACCACTAAAATTTGAAATGAACTTGAGTCTATTTCTTTCACAATATTCAGAAAAAAATTCATCATTTTTTGGTACAATATAACCATCGATTTTATAGTTAATGAATTTTTCTCTTAAAATTTTAATTTTATTTTCAATCATTTAATTCTTTTTTGATATCTTATCCAACCAGGACTTCTGATATTATCATCTTGGTCTATGTCTTGATTAAAATCAAAAACATCATCTTCTTTATTTTCATCAAAAATTGAGTTCTTTTCTAAAAATTTTTCTGGAAGCTCGTCAATAAAACGAGAGGCCATACTGTCTATCCAATCACCTTGATAAAATCTGTTCATTGAAAATGAGATACAGGCTTTTTTTTTTGCCCTTGTTATTCCAACATAAGCTAATCTTCTTTCCTCCTCTAAACCACTTTGACCTTTTTCTTCTATTGATTTTTGATGAGGAAATAAACCTTCTTCCCAACCAGGAAGAAAAACTGCGTCAAACTCTAAACCTTTTGCTGCATGCATGGTCATCAAATTAACTTTTTCACCATCCCACTCTTGATCTATAGATGTAGCTAAAGATACATGTTCTAAAAAACTTTCTAAATTATCAAACTCCTTCATTGCATTCAAAAGCTCTTTTATATTTTCAAGTCTATTTTCATTTTCAAGATCTTTTTTATTTTTTAGTACAGAAGAGTAACCTGATTCATCTAAAATAAGTTGTAATAATTTAACGTGACTTATTTTTTTTTTATGTAAGTCAATCCTCCATTTATTTAAAAGATCAAGAAACAAAGTAAGGCCAACTTTTGTCTTTGGTTTTATTAAATTTTCTTCAATCATTTTTCTTGAAGAACTTTCTAAATTTAGATTATTTTTTTTTGAGTATTCATGAATGAGTTTTATTGAACTATCCCCAATTGACCTTTTTGGATTATTAACAATTCTTTCAAATGCTAAATCATCTTTACTTTGATTAACAATTCTTAAATATGCAACACAATCTTTAATTTCAGCTCTTTCATAAAATTTA
>CETH01002269.1_pt1 | contig 18650 bp, 20 predicted proteins | sample 361461 | NCBI WGS metagenome assembly CETH01 (sample SAMEA2622695, study PRJEB7988) | marine metagenome | isolation source: saline water (ENVO:00002010), including
GTTAAGTGATCGCCTGATACTACATTATCTTTTTCAGAAAGAATTATGCACTGATCTTTTGTTATTACTGGATCAATTGGCAGTAAGCTTAATAAGGATCCTTGTATTTTTGCAAGCGTCATTGGTACATCAGCAACTATTCTTTTTTTTCCGATTACTTTCAAAATTAATTTAATCATATCACCAAAACTGATAACTCTACCGCCACCCAATTCATAAATTTTACCTTCATTATTTTTCGTCTCTATTGCCTTTAAAATTGCTTTTGCCACATCGTTCACAAAAATTGGTTCAAATTTATAACTGGTGTTAACAACTGGTATAATCGGAGACAAACTTAGTTTAGCAAATAAATTTGTAAAATTATCTTCATTTCCTATTACAACACTCGGTCTAATTATTACTGTTTTATCAAAATTATTTAATGCTTTTTCTTCTCCCAAAAATTTAGATTGTTGATATTTAGACTTAGAGTCTCTTGAAGATCCTAGAGCTGAAACTGTAATAAATTTTTTTACATTTGATTGTGAACAAATTTTTGCAATACTTTCAGGGATACCTGCATGAACACTATTAAATTTTTGCTTTCTATTTTCAAACAAAATACCACACAAATTAATGACATAATCTGCATTTTCAATTGCTTCTTTCATTGCCGAAAAATTGCCAGGATTAAAATCTATAAATTCCAAATGGCCAGGAGGAGCTTGGGTTTTTAAGTGCACCTTCTGAAATGGTGATCTGGTTGGAATTATAAGTCGGTGATTTTTTTTGGTTAATACCCTCGTCAGATAACGGCCAATAAATCCACCACCACCGAAAATAACTGTAATAGGATAATTATTCATGGTAATTAGAATAGGTATATGAAAATTCATAAAATTCAAGGTGACATATCTAAAGAAGTGGCATCATCATTTAAAGCTTCTGTATCGGTAGACTGTGAAATGCAAGGCTTAGTTCCGGGAAGGGATAAACTTTCATTAATCACTTTAACATGCGATGATGAAAATGTTTACATAATCCAGCCTGACAAAAATACTTATATTGCACCAAATTTAGTATCAGTTTTAGAAAATAACAAACTGCTAAAGATTTTTCATTTCGCCAGAATGGATGTCCATTTTTTAGAATTTTATCTTAAGACAAGTGTTAAACATTACTGGTGCACTAAATTGATGTCTAAGATTGCAAGAACATTTTCTCAAAATCATGGTCTAAAAGATCTTTGCGAATCTTTATGTAAGGTAAAATTAGACAAAAAGGTTGGCAGTTCGACTGATTGGAACAAAGATTTGGCAGAAATATCCGATAAAGAGGCTACATATGCTGCAAACGATGTCAGATATTTAAAAACAATAAAAGAAAAATTGCAGGTTATTTTGGAACGGGAAAAAAGGTTTGATTTATTTTTAAGCACTATGAAAGGTTTAGAGGGCAGAATTGAATTAGACAAAGCTGGATTTAAAGATCCTAATATTTATGAACATTAAAAATGGCTAAAACAAATTATATAAAGATTGCTAAAAAAGCAGCTGCTATCCAAAATTCCGAACTAAAAAAAATTAATAAAACTTTCGATAAAAATTTTATTAAAGCACTTGATTTAATTGGAAACTGCAAATCGAAGATAATCGCAGTGGGAGTGGGTAAGAGTGGTATAATTGCCAGAAAAGTTTCTGCAACTTTATCTTCTGTGGGCTTCCCTTCTTTTTATTTGAATCCAAGCGAAGCAAATCATGGAGATCTGGGACAAATTGATAAAAAAGATATTCTGCTTGTTTTTTCATATTCAGGTAACACTGTAGAATTAACAAATATGCTAAAATACGCTAACAGATTTAATATTAAAATTATTGGAGTATCATCAAAGAAAGATAGTATTTTATTAAAAGCAAGTGATATAGCAATTGTAATTCCAACAGTAAAAGAATCTGACCCAACTGGAATGGTTCCAACAACGTCCACTAGTATAACATTACTATTTGGCGATTGTCTGTGTACTGCTTTAATGTACAAATTTAAATTTTCCAAGGAAAGATTCAAAATGTTTCATCCAGGTGGAGCTATTGGTCAAAAATTAACATTGGTTAAAGATATAATGATCAAAGGAAATAGATTGCCTCTAATCAACTATAAAAACAATGCCGTTAAAGCTATCCAAACAATAAGTAATAAAAATTTAGGATTGGGTATAATAGTAAAAAAAAATCTTGTCGTAGGCATAGTTACAGACGGTGATATAAGAAGAGGGTCAAAAAAATTTACAAAAAACAATCAAATAAATATTTTGATGTCAAAAAATCCTCTATTTGTAGGTGAAAGTATGCCTGCTGCAAAAGCTTTATCAATAATGAGCGAGAAAAAAATCACAAGTCTTTTAGTTTCCTCTGATAAAGATTATAAAAAAAGAAAAAAATTTTTCAAACCTCATGGAATATTACATATACACTCCTTATTAAAATATGGAATTAAATAAAGTAAAGTTTAATAAAAAATTTTTAACTCAAATATTTTTAGTTTTGTTTGCAATATTAATTATTTTTTTAACCTACTTCTCAAAAAAAACAGAAGATAAAATCTCAAAAGAAATACAGGGCTTAGAAGAAAAAGAGGTTGATGCATCAGATGAAAATAAAAATATTTTTGATGATGTTACATATGAAAATTTTGATGCAAATGGAAATAAGTTTATTATTAATGCAGATTATGCAGAATATGAGTCTGACAAAAGTAATATAATTTACATGAAAAGAATAGTTTGTAAATTTTTCTTCAAAGATGGAACAATTTTAAAAATTTTAAGTGACAAAGGAATTTATGATAATATTTCAAATGATATGGAATTTGAAGAACAAGTAGAAATGTATTATTTAGAGAACGTGCTATTTGCAGAAAAAGCTATCTACAGTAATTCAGAGAGTTTTTTAGTCGTAGAAGACAATGTTCGGGGGAGTTCTCCTCAAGGAAAAGTAGCTTCTGATAAGCTTGATTTCGATTTAGTCGAAAAAAAACTGAAGATTTCTATGTACAACGAGGATAAAGTAAATATAAAACTAAATTACTAAATGAAAAAAAGTTTTAGAATAATTAAATTTAAGAAAAATAAGCCAGTTCTTCAAGTTAAAGGTGTGAGTAAATCTTTTGATAAAAGAACAGTTTTAAAAAAAATTAATCTAGATTTATTTCCAGGTGAAATTGTTGGTTTAATTGGACCTAATGGTTCTGGAAAATCTACTTTGTATGGTGCTATTATTGGACAGTATAAGGTGGACAATGGGAGTATTTTTTTAAATCAAAAAGACATAACTTCAAAACCAATACACATAAGAGCCAAGCTTGGCTTAGCTTATTTAAGTCAATTTAGAAGTGTTTTTAATATGACTGTTTATGACAACCTACTTGGTATTTGCCAAATATCAATCAAGGAAAGTGAAAAACAAAAAATGATAGTGGAAAAACTTTTAACAGAATTTAATTTACAACATTTAAGAAGTATAAATGCAAATTCATTATCTGGAGGAGAAGTTAGAAGGTTGCAAATAGCAAGAACGCTAATAAATAATCCTAAAGTAATTTTGTTAGATGAACCTATGGCTGCTCTTGATCCAATAGTAGTTCAGGATATACAAAAATTTATTTTAAAACTCCAATCTTATGGTTGTGGAATCATAATAACAGACCACCAAGTTCAAAATCTTTTTGAGATTGTAGACAGGGCATATGTGATTGGGGAACAAACTATAATTGCATCAGGAAAGCCAACGGATATTTTGAAATCCACAAAAGCTCGTGAACTTTACTTTGGATCCTATGAAAAATAATCAAGTATGTCCCTGAAAAGCTATTCGGTATTAATAAAAAAAAAAATTAATGATTTTAATAAAATTGCTAAAGTTGACTCGGATAAATCAATTTCTATTCGATCTTTTTTAATTGGATCCATTAGCAATGATGTATCAAAAATAAAAAACCCCCTTATTTCTGAAGATGTACTTTCCTGTATAAATTGTCTGCGAAAATTAGGCGTAAAAATAGAAAAAAAAAATAAAAATAACTATTTGGTATATGGAAAAGGCCTAGGTTCGTTAAATGCAAAAAAGAATTTTGTTCTTAATTGTGGAAACTCAGGTACTTTGGCTCGTCTTTTGATAGGGATTTTATCAACAACGCCAAATATTAAAGCGAAAATAGAAGGTGATAAATCTTTAAACAAAAGAAGTATGCACAACTTAATATTAGCGATGAATGAATTTGGAGCAGAATTTCACCCAAAAAATAAAAGTCGATTCCCTTTAACTTTAACCTCCTCAGATATGCCAGTAGGAACGCAATTTATTTCTGGAAAATCAGCGCAAATTAAAAGTGCTATAATTTTAGCTGGATTAAATTCTTTCGGAAATACAACAATTTATGAAAAACTGAAAACAAGAGATCATACAGAAAAAATATTATTAAATAATTCTAAAAGTATTAAAATTTTAAAAACAAAAAAAATAATTAAAATATTTGGTAGAAAAAGAATGGATAGAATAGTTATAGATGTTCCTGCTGACCCTTCGTCAGCAGCTTTCTTTGCCGCAATGTGTTTACTGAATAAAAATTCTAAGCTAACAATTAAAAATGTTTGTTTAAATCCAAGACGCATGGGCTTTTACACCCTTTTAAAAAAACATGGTGGAAAAATAAAAATTAAAAAATCTAAAAAGAAAAATAATGAAATAGTTGGTGATATAGAAGTTTTAAGTAGTAGAGTAAGACCAATTAATGGTAAGCCTCAATACTATCTTTCAGCAACGGATGAATATCCAATTATGTTTGTTATTGCGGCACTTACAAGAGGTGCATCAAAATTTCAAGGTATAGAAGATCTTGCAAATAAAGAGTCAAATCGTATTTTAGAAATGAAAAAAATTTTAAAAAAAATTGGAATTGTTTGTAAAACAAATAAAGATTCGATAAAAATTTTCGGAAAAGGAATAATTAAAAAAAATAATAATATTATTAAAGTAGATAGTAAAAATGATCATAGAATTGCAATGTCATGTGCGATTCTATCTTTAGTAACTGGAATAAAATTTTTAATAAAAGGTTTTGAGACTGTTAAAACCTCATCTCCCTCTTTCTTAAGAATTTTAAACGATTTAGGTGGAAAATTTGAGATTAAAAAAACATCATAACCTAGTTATTGCAGCTGATGGGTCTGCTGCTAGTGGTAAAACAACTGGTGCCAAAAAAATATCAAAAAGATTTGGTTTAAAGTTTTTATCTTCTGGTTTGCTATATAGGTACGCAAGTTATTTAATACTTAAAAATAAACCAAAAAATAAAATTAAATATTTAAAAAAAAGCTTTAAAAAATTTAATTTAAACAAACTAAAGAAAATAAAATTACATTCAGCTGAAATTTCTGAACATACATCTATTATTGCTAAAGAAAAAAAAGTTAGGCATATTCTAAAGATATTTCAAAAAAAATTTGCTAAAAAATATAACAAAGTTTGTATTGAAGGCAGAGATATTGGTACGGTTATACTGCCAAAAGCTGACATAAAGTTTTTTTTTGTTTGTGATCTCAATACAGCAGCAAAAAGACGATTTAAGGAGTTAAAGAAAAAAAATAAAAAACTTATCTTTAGCAAGGTTAGAAAACAGCTACAAATGCGTAATTTTAGAGATGTATCAAGAAAAAACAGCCCTTTACTAAAAAGCCCTGATGCGGTAATTGTGAACACCGGAAAATTAAGAAAAATTCCTGACATGGTTAAAAAAATGTCTGAAGTTGTTAAAGAAAAGATAGAAAAAAAATATGGAAGTTAAAACACAAGCAGTTAAAAAAGAAAGCACAAAAGAATTTGAGAGTCTTTTAAATGAAGACTTTAAAAAAAGGGACTTAAAAGAAGGCAACATTGTTAAAGCCATAATAAGTGAGATCGGTAAAAAGCATGTATTCGTAGACTTGAAAGCGAAAAGCGAAGGTATAATTCCTATTGAGGAATTTAAAATCTCAAAAGAACTTCAAAATTTAAAAGTTGGTTCAAAAATCGACGTTTATCTAGAGAGATTAGACACGTTTAAAGGGGAAATTCTTGTTAGTCGTGAGAAAGCAAAACGTTGGGCCTCATGGAAAAAAATGCAGCGCGCTTTTGAAAACCAGGAAGAGGTCGAGGGAATTATAACCAGCAGGGTCAAGGGAGGCATGGTTGTAAATGTAGACTCTTGCTTATGTTTCTTGCCAGGTTCTCAAATAGACACGAAGCCTCTTAAAAATTTTGATCATCTCATGAATACTCCTTTGAAATTCTTGTGTGTCAAGCTTGATAAGGTTAGAGGAAATATTGTTCTATCAAGAAGGCAAATATTAGAGAAAAGCAAGAATGAGGACTTAAAAAAGATTTTATCAAAAATAAAAGAGGGAGACGTTGTTGAGGGCGTCATAAAGGCCGTCCTCGATTGGGGGGCATTTTTGGACCTTAACGGAGCTGATGCTCTTCTGCACGTCACGGATCTCAGTTATTCAAGAGTTAAAAAAACCTCTGATCTTTTATCTGTTGGACAAACAATTAAAGCAAAAATTATTAAAATCGATTTAGAAACTAATAGAATAAGTTGTGGTATAAAACAAATGTACAAAGATCCTTATGAGAATTTAGAAAAAAGATACAAAGTTAATGAAATTTATAGTGGAGTGGTAACTAAGTGTGTACCGTATGGTTGTTTCATAAAATTAGAAGAAGGTCTAGAAGGATTGGTGCATCAATCAGAATTATCGTGGACAAAAAAAAGTATTGAACCAAGTAAAGTTTTGTCTCCATCTCAAGAAGTGAAAGTAAAAATAATAGAGCTAGACTCGGAAAATAAAAGAATATCTCTAAGTTATAGGTCAACTCTAGAAAACCCCTGGAGTTCATTTTTAAAAAATTTTCCTACAGGATCTGTTGTTCAAACAAAAGTTACTAATATTACAGACTTTGCTCTTTTTGTTTCGATAGAAAAATCTGAGCTGGTGGGGATGATACATTATAAAGATATATCTTGGAATGAAACTGAAGAAAATTTAAAAAAATTTAAAAAAGGCCAAATTATAAAGGCTAAAATCTTAGAAACAGATAAAGAAAAAGAAAAAATTAGATTAGGTATAAGACAAATAGGTAAGGATCCTTTTGATTACTTCAGAAATAAAAAAAATGGCGATGTTGTTACCACTACAGTGATAGACGTAATGAAAAACGGTATTAAGGTTTTTGTAGGCCAAGATGAAAATTATGTTTTTAATATAAAAAAAGCTGATTTAGCAAAAGATATTGAAAATTGTAGACCGGAAATTTTTAATAAGGGAAATAAAGTAGACTGTATGGTTGTAAATCTTGATAGAGACAAAAGAAAAGTTTCGCTTTCAATAAAAGAATTAGAAATAAAAAATGAAGAAATTGCTATCAAAAAATATGGGAAGGACGGATCAAGTTCTGGCCAAATGCTTGGAGATATTCTCGGTAAAGTCCTAGGTTCAAAAAGTAAAAAAGGTAAAAAAAAGGATAAATAATAAAAAATGGTGAAATCAGAGATAATTTCAAAATTATCTGAAAGAATTCACCCCAAACTAAGCAGAAAAGATTTAAAAAAAATTCTACAGATTTTCATTAAAACAATAATAATTGGCCTTAAAAATAACAAAAGTATCGAATTTAGAAAATTTGGTAGGTTTTACATTAAAAAATTAAAAGAGAGAAAAAATGCTAGAGATCCTAGAACCGGTGAAACAATTCATATTTTAGAAAAAAAATCAGTTGCATTTAAAATGTCCAAAGAACTAAAAAAAAGAATTAACGAAGATAGGATAATTAATTGAAAAAAAATATTTTTGTTGCCTTAGATTTCAATTCTTTAGAAAAAGCCCTTGAGGTTACAAAAAAAATTAAAGATCAAATTGCTGGAGTAAAAATTGGCACTGAGCTATATGCTGTTTGTGGTGCTGAAGGTTTAAAAAAATTTAAAGAATTAGGAGTAGAAGTATTTTTAGATTTAAAATTAGGTCCAGAAATACCTAATCAAGTTAAGAAAACTGTAGCAGCTATCACATCTTTAAATAGTGTAAAATATTTAACAGTTCACACCAGCGGAGATTACGAAATGCTAAAAGCTGCTCAAGAAGCTGCTGCAGGTTCAATTGAATTGCTTGGGGTCACTGTACTAACTTCACAATCTGATCTTCAAAATATAGGAATAAAAAATTCTATAAAAGACCAAGTTAAACTTCTGGTCAACTTAGCTATTAAATCTAAAATTGCTGGGGTAATAGCTTCAGCTCAAGATTTTGAACTAGTAAGATCTTTATCAAAAGATTTAAAAATATTTTGTCCTGGAATAAGAGATGATGAAGATAAAAAACATGATCAAAAAAGGGTCATGGGCTACGCTGATTTCTCAAAAATTACAGATGATAAATGTTTTGCTGTAATAGGAAGGCCAATTATTGAGGGAGACCCTGTTCAAAACATTAAAAAAATATTACAATCTGCAAAACAGTAAAAATTAACCATATTTTTAGAATGAAAATTAAAAAAGGAATACCTTTAATAGATCAGCACGATAAGAATTTCATGTATGGGAAACATGGAGGTGAATTAGTTCCTATCACCTTAAGAAAACCCGTAAGTGACCTTAGAAAACTTTTTGAAAAACTTCGTCGTGACAAATCTTTTTTAAGAGAAAGAGATGACTACTTTAAAAATTGGGTGGGAGAAACTCGATTTTTTAAATTAGAAAATTTAACAGAACACCTGGGTGGAGCACAGATATGGTGCAAAAAAGTCAGTGATGCTCGAGGCGGTGCGCATAAAATATACGGAGCTGTTGTTCATGCAATGCTTTGTAAAAAATCTGGAAGAAAACTAATGGCCACCGATACGGGTGCAGGATTCAACGGTAAGCTCATGGCTCTTGCCTGCAAACATTTTGGAATTTCTCTAAAAGTTTTTATGGGGACCCATGACGTTGAAAGACAGTCTGAAAATGTAAAAGCTATTAAAGCACTAGGAGCAACTATAGTTCCTGTGGACGCAGGAAGTAAGACATTAGTTGATGCTGTTTCCGAGCTCAATAGATTTTGGATGGCTAATTGCTCATCAACACATATGGCGATAGGTTCGACGGTCGGGGCTAATATATTCACCAAGATCTCGGCTTGGTCGACTGCACAAATTTCAAGAGAACTTATTGTTCAAATAAAAGATGAGTTCGGAGAAATTCCAAAGAAGCTTAAACTACTTAATTGTGTTGGAGGCGGCTCGTCGGCCATTGGAATGTGGAACTCTTTTATGGATTATCCAAAAAGTCAGGTTGAGTTTGTGGGAATCGAGGCAGGCGGTCCTCGTAACTCACCGCTACATGCAGCTCCTTTATCAAAAGGTGGAAAGTTAGGAATTCTTCATGGTGCTATGCAATACGTTTTAATGGACAGCGAAGCAAACATAATGCCAACCGCTTCAATAAGTGCGGGTTTAGATTATCCAGGCGTCTCGAGTCTCCATTGCTTCCTTAAAGATTGTGGTCGTGCACGCTACACAAATGTCGATGACGAGTCTTGTTTGGAAGCTCACAAATTGTTAACAGAATTAGAGCCAGATGTTAGGTCATCACTGGAGCCGCTGCATGCGTTTGCAGAGTGTATCCGTATCGCTCCTAAGTTAAGTTCAGAAACAGTTATAGTCGTAAATGCATGTGGAGACGTTGCGAAGGACATTAATATTATTAAAAAAAGACTTGGAAATAAATATGCCCAAATCTGAATTAATAATAGCATTTGAAAAATGTAAAAAGGAAGGTCGTCCATCGTTGCTGACCTATCAGGTTGCCGGTGATCCAAATAAAAAAAAGTCTTTTGATATTTTAAAATCTATTTCTAAATCAGCCGATATATGTGAGTGGGGTCTAGCCCACTCAGCAAATGTGGGTGATGGAAGACAAATTCAGAATGCAACATTTAGAGTTATAAAAAACAAGTTTAAGATTAAAGATGCTTTTGGAATTATAAAAAAATATAAAAGAGAACGAGATTCTAAACCTATAATTTTAATGTTTTATTACAATACTTTATTTCAATACGGCGAAAACAGATTTATAAAAAAAATGAAAGAAATAAAAGCAACGGGTTGTATATGTGTAGATTATCCCTTCCCTCAAAATAAATCTTTTGCTTTAAAATGTAAAAAAAATAATGTCACATTTATTCAGCTTTTAAGCCCTAACATAGAGACATCGCTTGCAAAAAGGATAATTTCAAACTCGCATGGTGCAATCTATTTTATTTCTCAGCTTGCCACGACTGGTAGTAAGCTCAAGGTATCCCCTAAAAGAATTTTAAAAAACTATAATAGAATTAAGAGAATGGCTCGAGGAAAATTTGTAATTCTAGGATTTGGAATCACAGAAAAAACCATTGGTAAATTTAAAAAATCTGATGCTATTGTTGTGGGATCGGCTTGTTGCAAAGCAATTGCTGATTCAATAAAGAAAAAAGTGAGTCCTTCCATAAAGCTCGGTAAAATGGTAAAAAGATTGAAGGAAAAAATTTTATAAGCTTATGAATTGGATCAAAAACTTTCTGAAACCAAAAATTAAATCTTTGTTCAGAAAAAAATCCTCGATGAAAGATGCACCGGAACTTTGGTCTACTTGTGAGTGTAAGCAACTTATTTATCGAGAGGATCTTTTTAAAAATCTTTCGGTTTGCCCTAATTGTGGTAGCCATCATAAAATTGATGCCCGTTCTAGATTTTCTATTTTTTTTGACCATTCTCAATTTGAAATTTTGCCTACGCCTCTTTCTAGATTAGATGATCCTCTTAATTTTCGGGCTAAAAAAAAATATTCAGATCAAATAAAAGATGCTAGAAGAAAAACAAATCAATCTGACTCGATTTTAGTGGCCTTCGGTAAATTAAATGGAATGGAAGTAACTTGTGCTGCCATGTCATTTGACTTTATTGGTGGGTCGCTTTCACAAAATTCTGGAGAGGCATTCATAGCTGGAATTAGTAGAGCTATCGAATTTAAAACGCCTTTTGTGATATTCACTGCGTCCGGAGGCGCTCGCATGCAAGAGAATCTTATGAGCTTGGTTCAAATGTCAAGGACAGTACTTGCTGTAAGTGAACTTAAAAAAGCTAATTTGCCCTATTTCGTAGTAATGACAAATCCTACAGCGGGAGGTGTGACGGCGTCATTTGCGGGTCTTGGAGATATAGCTATAGCAGAGCCAGGCGCCACGGTGGCCTTTGCTGGAGCTCGTGTTATTAAAGATACTGTAAAAGAAGAGCTACCACCGAATTTCCAACTCAGTTCTTGGGTTCTTGAACACGGAGGGTTAGACATGGTTGTAGAAAGAAAATATTTGAGAGGAACGATCTATACATTATTACAAATTCTATTGAAGAAGAAAGAAAGTCAGGTTATATCAGAAACTGAAACTGACGATGTCGAAAAACAAATCAATACAGAAACTTCTAAAAGTCAATCAGCATAAAAAAATTTTACTTGGATTATCTCGAACCAGGAAAGCACTAAGTTATATTTCCTGGAGTAAAAAAACAAAATCAAAAATAGTAACTATTGGAGGAACATCTGCTAAATTTAGCATTATAAATATTTTTAAAAAAATACTTATTAAAAACAAAAATTCTTTTGCTGCAACCTATTCGCCACACATTAAATCGGTTGTAGAGCGTATGGAAGTTAATTCAAAATTTATTGGTCTAAATCAATTAAAAAAAATTCTCAATAAGATTTACAAAATGCCCGTACGTTTAACAGAATTTGAAATGCTTTGTGTAGCTTTTGCTGAATACATAAAGAATAAAAAAATTGAATACACATTGGGGGAGATGGGTCTTTTCGGAAGAAAAGATGCAATTCGAGCGCTGTTTCCGACGCCAGATATTCATGTCATAAGTCCAATCTCATTTGATCATTTGCATTGGTTAAAAAATAAAAAAAGAAACCTTAAGACGTTAAAAGAAATTGTTTACGAAAAAACTTCTTTTTTAAAGGCAAAAAGAATCTATATAGCAAAACAAGGCTCGGATTCTTTAAAATTTATTAAATATTATTTAAAAAATAAAAAATGCTTTTATTATGGAAGAGATTTTTCGTTGAAGAAAAAAAAAGGAAAATATTTTTATCAAGATAGTAAGCAAAGCTTTATTATAAATTCTAACCTTTTAGGAGACTTTATGTATGAAAATGCTGTGTTAGCCATAAAAATTGCAATTGATGAAGGTATTTCGCCATCAATTATCAAGAGATCTCTAAAAAACATAACAATGCCTGGCCGAATGCAGGAAATAAAATCTGGAAGATTAAGAAAAGGTTTACCTAAATCTACATTAATTTTTGCTGATGGGGGCCACAATTCATTAAGTTCAAAATCTGTATGTACTGCTTTGTCGAGTAAATATAAAAATAAGGATCTTTATGCTATTATTTCAATGATATCATCTAAAGATCCCTCTTCGTTTTTAAAACCATTTAAAAGTTTTAAAAAAGTATTTTTTGTGAATATGAAACAAAGTAATATCTATCCAAAAGAATCTTTAAATAAAATTTCAAAAAAGCTAAATATTCCTAGCGCTGTTTCTAAAGATTGTTATGAGGCTATCAAAAGTGTTAGCGAGAAGAAAAATGCAATTTTTCTTATCACAGGATCTTTTTATTATTTACAGGAGATAATTTGAAATATTATTTAAAGGTGTTTTTTTATTACGCTCGAAATTTTAGAATGTTCTTGAAAACCAACAATAGTTTCAACATGTTTTCCATCTTTATAAAGATATAGGGTCGGAATTGATCTGATGCCCTCAGCTGTAGGAATATTAGGTTGCGAATCCAAATCGTGCTTGAGAATTTTACATTCTTTTATTTCGTCAGAGATACTTTCAAGAACAGGTGCTAAAGCCTTACAAGGTGAGCACCATGACGCCCAGAAATCTACTAGGACTAATTTATTTTCGCTTATTAATTTTTTAAACGTTTCATCTGTTGAGGTTATTGTAGCCATATAATCTAAATAATGTTTTTTTTACAAAAGTCAAGGTTTTGGAAATTTTTTTTCCATTTCAGTGACATATGAATCATACTCATTTAAAAGTTGTAATTTTTTTTCATCTTTTTCTTTTTCAAACTTTGTTCCATAATCTGCCAATTCTTTTGAAAATTTTGGAAAAGTGTGCCAGTTAACATCTTCTGTTGTGTGTAACCTTCTTGAAAACTCATCTCTTACTTCGTTAAAAACAGATTTAGACAAAAGTTCTGGCCTTTCCTCAAATAATAAAACTTTGTTAAACCAAGCATATTTCTTATTTTCCCATCGATCAAAAAGCTTTACTCTGTCTTTCCACTCCATTTTGTGAAATAATTTCATGGTTTCCTCATCCTTCTTAGAGGCAAAACCATCCTTATAAAGCCTAAATTCAGGCATTAATTCTGTTTGATCTATATTCAGCTTTTCTTCAATCACGTCATTATCTATTGTTCTAATCAGCTCTAAAAACTTAGGGTTGGAGTCTAAAATAGTTGCACGTCTTCTAAGTTCTGTCTCGCCAATTTTTGAATAAGGTTCGGAATTAAAAGCATAAGAATAGTCCATGCAGATATCGAATTTTGAAGGCTTTACCGTTCGAATTACCTTGGGTGTCTTTGAAAGTTCCTTTTTTAGATCTTGATAGTTAAGACTCAAATAATCTTCCGGACTTACGCGTAAATCCCAAAGTCTCGCATAATCAAAATTATTATAAAAACAAAATTTAAGTGAATACCATCTCGCCTTACCATAGAAGTAAGCTACATGAGAAATAATCTTGTTCCTTTCAATAAATTTTTTTGCATCCGTTTTGTGTGCTATTTTTAATCCTTGCTCCCAAAGTTTAGGCACTCTCTCCTTAATGAGCTTAGCTAGGAGAGCCGTCGCGTGAACATCTCCGGCACTAGAATGAGAATTTTCATGAGGTATTCCATTCATTTTACATAAGCTTCCCAACTTAAATAAATCTGAGCCCTTGGGTGATACCTCACAATTTAGACTTTTATTGTCAATTAACTTACTTGCTCTTGCTAGGAAAAGCGTATCCATCATTTTTTTTGGAAGTTTTTTTAATAACCATATATCTGGAATAAGAGACTTGTGAAACATTCGAACTAAAGCCTCATTATCAAAAGCAATGAAATTTTGTCCAATAGTGCAATACGACCCCCATTTTGATAGAGTATTATGAATCTTGGTGGCTAATTCAAAACTTGAGTTGTTAGCACCTACCAATTTATCAGTTCTAATTCCGGTAGTTAAACAAGCTCCTAAGGATGGCACACATGTAGGTCTAATTCTAGCACTTTCGTGGAAAGACTCTAGTTCCTTAAACCTTTCGTCATAAATGACAAAACTCGCCTCCAATACACTTAACATATTAACATTGTTTTCAGAAGTTTCTATGTCTCCAACAACTAGATTCATAAATTTCTCATTTCTTTTTGATCTTGTAAAAAACGACACATATCACATTCATCAGGATCGCTAAAATCTGGTATTTTTTTCTCTAATAATAATTTTTTTATTTCATTTAATGTGGGTTCTACCCATGAATAATCCATTTTATAATTAATAACGTAAACATCGAATTGTAGACTTTCCTTCCAATCCTCAGGGGAAATATCCCCATTACAAAAAACAATGTAAGAGTCCTCGGAAATTTTAAATCCGTTTTTTTCCAATAAGTATCCATAAACTTCTAATTGGTTTTTCCAAAATTTATGGTGAGGTTTTCCTAAATATTTTGTCTGTTCCCCGTCTTTACTCTGTGTACTTTTAAACTCAACAGGCGATAAGGCATTTGTTTTTAGATTAATTAAAATTTCATCCACAGCTCCCTGTACCATTAAATTAGCTTTTTTATAATGATACTTAATGCCTTGGAAATTTTGTCTCCATTCATCCATTTTGTCATGTTTAAAAGGAACCAAATTAATTTTTTCTTTTTTAAAATACCTGTGGGGCACTTGTTTTTTTCTTGCGGCATCGAATGTTTTTTTTAGTAGAGTATCCGTTGCATCATTTAATCTAAAAGGAAATCCTCTTAAGTCCTTAACGCCCATTACATTTTGAACATAAAAACATCGATTACAGTCTAAGAAATTTTGAATCCTTGTCCTGCTAACGGTAAAGGGGTCGCTACTGCCTGGATCAAACCGGCGAACTCTACTATTCTTTTTTGTCAATTAACTCTTAAACCTTTCTAATAAAATATTATGGTCTTCCTGTATTCTTTTAATATCGGCTTCAGCCTCTAATTGTTTTAACTGAAAATTTTTCAACTCTAACTCAAGTTTTATTTGCTCTAACTCAACTTTAGGTCTTATAAAATGGTTGTAATATAATTCCTCAATTATTATTCTTGGCTTATTCCAAGCCCAATTTAATAAATGTTTCCAAAAATTAGTTGGCGGCAATCTTTCAAGATCTGGATAATTTGTTTTCTTTTGTTGGTTAGTTGACATAAGGACCTTTATCTTCGGGATCATCTATATCATCTATTTTATCTTCTTCAGGAAGAGTCTTTTCAATATTTTTGCCTGCGGTTACACCATGTTTTTCCTTTAAATTGATTATTTGTTTTTCTAGATTTGCTTTTCCAGCCCATCCACTGTTTATAACTGACCTTAAATTCTTTGCGTGAGAATTGTAACTTGTAACGAGTTTCTTAAGATAACTTTTTAAAGTTGCATATTTATCATAAAGTTGGGAAGCACTCTGTGTAATTTCGTTAACATTTTGAATTTGCTTTTCTTTAGCTTTTAGAGTTTCAACGATTTTAATAATAGCCATAATGTTTCCAGGGCCAGCCAAAATCACATTTTGATTAAAAGCCTTTTCACCAATATTAGGATCATGTTCCAGGGCAGCTAAATAGCCTGCTTCAAAAGCAATAAACATTACCGTACTTGGAAAAACCTTTCTTTTCAAAGAACGGTTATATTTTTTACCACTTAACGTTTTGATGTGTTTGTTGATAGAGTCTAAATGTTTTCTTAGGTGACTTTTCTTTAATTCTTCATCTTTTTTTTCATTCACCCAATTTTTCCAATTATCTAGTGATACCTTTGAGTCTATTACAAGATCGGTATCTTCCGTCATTTTTAAATATATATCTGGTCTTATTCTTTTAAGCTCATTTTCATTATCAGTATTTATAATTTTGTCTCCTTCTTGACATGTAAAATCTCTTCCCTCTAAATACTCACAAGAATTAAGAACTCTTTTTAAGATTTTCTCTCCAACGTCTCCTTGGTATCTATTGCTTCCTGTAAGTTTCTCAGCCCAGTTTTTTAAGAAACCAATATTTTCTGCATCAGTTTTGTTTTTTAACTCTGTTGCTGTAGTATATTTAGCAATTGTAGTTTTATGTTGCTCGATACTATTCACAGATTTTAATAAACTCTTCACCTGTTCTTCTTCTTTAACCAAGGATTCTCTTAAATCTGTCTCGGTTTTTTCTAAGCCTTTTTTTTGCTCTTTCAAAACTTCGATTTCTTTATCCTTTTCAAAGAGAACTGTGTTATCAACTATTCCTGATTTTCTTTTTGTAAAAAACCAGAAGATTGAAGCAACTACTCCACCAATTATAATTCCAAAAATTAAAGATTCATTCATTTATTTTATTCTTTTTAATTTTTTAAGTTGAGAACTTCTTTTATCATCCAAGACTTTACGAACGAGCTTCCTATTACAATTCACTCCTAACTTCTCACTAACTTTATCAGCTATTGATGATCTGGACTCATTGTTATCTTTTGCGTTGTCAAAAATTCTTAAAATTTCTAACTTTTTCTTTTTTAGCATCTCTCTGCCAGCTAAACTATTATTGTTATTTTTAAGATTTAATTTAATCTCTTCAATTTTAGAGTCACTTGGAGGATAATAAAAAGTTGGGACAGATCCATATTTTCCATCTCGAGTAACTTTTATCATTTTAATATCATTATTATTACCAAATCTAGGTAAATTATCTGCACGATCAATCTTTACACCTTTTCTATTTAAAAATTTTAAAAAAGCATCTGTATCTAAATAACCTGAGGGTGGTTTTTCTTTTTCTTTCCAATCAACCTCGTGTTGTTTTAATTCATAGGGATTATGTTTCATTTTTTTTCTCCATATTTAAGCTGCATCATAAACTTTTTTAGGTCCGGCCGCCACGAATTCTTTTAGAAAAGCAGAAGCATGTAAAATTTCGTCGCTATGTGATAACGCATCTCCGCTTACCAGTTCTCCATTAAATTGAATCCTTTTACCTAACGTCCCCTTCTCAACTTTAAATTCTTGTTGACTCGCTTCCTTTATCATTCTTAGGAATCTATATGCATCTTTTTCTGTTAGATAAGATTTTTGGTTTATTTTTCTAAAACTATTAACTACAACTCCTCTAATAAGTTTTTTTAGATATTTTTTAAGCATAGAATTATTAGAAAAAACATCTAAACTTTTGATTTCATTATTTACTCCTACAGCGACACCAACATCAGCTTCTCCCGCCTTATTAAAAAAGTTAGCAATTTCATCGCTAGTATTTTGTCTTTTTTTATAAATTTCATGAACTGAAGAAGTTAAAGACTTCACGCCAAGTTCTTTTAGCTTATCTGAAATTTCCGACCAGACTTTATATTGTCTTCCTAAATTTCCTCTTGAAAAATACATAGAGTCTGAAACAGAGACATCGTTGTTTACAAAAGAGCTCCATCTGTATTGTTCTCCACAATTTACTCTGATTAATACGGTTGAATTAGCGGGAATTAAAACGTCGTGCCTTACTATTCTATTCTGTCTAATTTTACTCCCTATAATTTGTTCTCCGCCTAAAATTAATAGTCCTTGGCTTGATTTATTAGCAATGCTCAGCCTGCTAACAAAGCCTCTTTCGTTTACCTCAGAAACATCAACCAGATCTTGGTTTAAGGCTTCGGAAAAAGTTAAATAGTTTTTGTTTGATTTCTGAACAGAACTTAGAAAAAAAACCACAATATTGTTTTTTTGTTCAAGTTTTGAAACTTTTAAATTTAAATTCATCATGCTCGGTATTTACTCCACTCCTTTGAGTAATGGTTTATCTTTTTATTTTTATCTATACTATTTTCTAGAAGTAACGTAAGCATATCCGAAAATTCCCTTGAACCATCGCCATTGCCATTAGCATGAGACAATTCATGTAAAAAAGTGCTAAATACTCTCCCAAAACTATTAGTCTTGAAAAGGTCTTTGTGAAGATAAATAGTCTTTGAATTATAATCTGAATTATTCTTCAATTCTCCTAGCAAATCTTTGCAAGATATTTTCTTAAATTTAACATCATACAAGTTATTATCTTCATCGTCTCTGTTAAACAAATTGGCAAAACTCGGATTTAGACCCTTAGAGGCCTTGAAAAGAAAATCAATAGCTTTGTTTTCTTTTGAACTAAGTTCTTTAGTCTTTTTATTCTTAATGCGTTTCTCTGCATTAGATTTTGCACGAATAAATGCTTCTAAAGATGAGATAACGCCAAAACTTGTAAAATAACTTGGTAAATTAATTTTACCTTTCTTTTTTTGATCTTGGTCTCTTCTTCTAA
>CETH01072562.1_pt1 | contig 18647 bp, 18 predicted proteins | sample 361461 | NCBI WGS metagenome assembly CETH01 (sample SAMEA2622695, study PRJEB7988) | marine metagenome | isolation source: saline water (ENVO:00002010), including
GATGCTTGCAAAGACCCTGGACTATGTCTTTGCCTCCATGAATCATATTAATCACACCAGAAGGTAATCCCGCTTTATCCCATAGCATCATCATGTACTCTGCAACCATGGGGGTCGACTCGCTTGGCTTGTAAACAATCGTATTTCCAGCAATAAGTGCTGGAGTGATGTGCCCATTTGGTAAATGTAATGGGAAGTTGAATGGTCCCACAACAGACATGACGCCATGGGATATATGTTGAAGGCTGGTCTGGATGACGCCGAGAGAATTTCTTTCAGAGCCTGTGCGTTTTTTATGCGCAAGAATTGAATTATTAAGCTTGGCCAAAGTTGCAGCAACCTCAGAGGCAGCATCAGTATCAGTTTTACCGGTCTCTGTTGAAATAAGCTTAGTCATTGGCAACTTATTCTTTTCAAGCAAAGCATAAAATTTTCTAATAATTTTTATTCTTGTTTGGACCGATTCAGTCGACCATCCATCATGACTCTTGTATGCAGCACTAATTGCTGAATTTAATTGAGATGCATTGGCAAAATTACCCTCCCAAACTATCTCACCCGTCAAAGGATTCATGGATTTAAATGACTTGCCTTTACCCGAGGACCATTGATTTTGTAGGTAAAGCATTAGTTGACCTGCACTAGGGAGCCTGACTCTAAATTCAAAGCTTTTGCTACTTTGGCTGAAATGAAAAGCTCCTTTTTATCTTTATCAAAAGCATAATTTTCTTTGACCACGGCAAAAGACTCAATGGATGGATTTGAGATAAAACCAAAACGATCAAAATTAATATTTCTTTTGATCACAATAGGAAATAACTTCGCAGATTTAACTAAAGGGATGTCTTTAATTTTTGCCTCCAAGCATGGCCCTCCATCTAAAACGTCGATCAAACCATTAGGTCTAAAGTTTTGTTTTCTAAGCAATGAATATGCGGGCATGGCATTGGGATGAGGTTTGCCAATAACTCTTTGTACTTTTTTTGGCATATGCTCGATGATAAAAGGATATTTGGGAATGGATTCCATAATAAAATGGTTATCTATGTAGCTAATTTCATCGGCTTTAAAAAAATCAAGATTAAAAAAAGTTTTACTAAATGAATTCCAAAAATAAGACTCATCTTTGGCATTTTTAAATCCTCTGATTTCAACGAATAATTTTGGGTCAAAACGCTGTGGATGAGCTGACATAAAAATGAATCTAGAAAAAGAAAGAAGTGAACCTCGCCCCTTCCCTCTAAAAGCTGGCTTTAGAAATAAAGTTCCTAATTCGGAATATGGCTGCTTGCAAAGGTGAAGAGAAAGCACATCTAAGTCCTTCGTGAAATTAAGGGATTTAGATTTAAGCTGTGAAATAGACCTCTTAAAAAAGACTGAAGGCTTCTTCAAAGATACAGAGGTATATATAGCTGATAACCCAACTATGCGGCCATTGTCTTCGAGCACGAATAAATAACTATCTTGATTTGGTTTCTTAGTTTTTTTATTTCGAGATTTTTCTGACCAGGCAATTCTTTCTTTAATCTCTTTGGGTGTTTTTGGCATGGTGGTCATGCCTTTGCCAGAATGTTTAACTAAATGCTCAACACTTTTAAAATCTGAATTTTTTACAAGTCTTACAACTTTCATAGAGTCATTATAACAACTATAGGCTCTATGGAGTGGTGATTAGAACTGGATAAAGTGTTATTTCAGTTTACAAACAATCTCATTATAAAATTTTTCCATGCCTTCAACCTTTTGATCCAATGGAGCATCATTCATAGTCCCATAAAGCATCCAAGGGTATGTGGTCATAGTAGTCACACCTAAATCTTTCATTTGCCCAAAACCTTCAAGGCTAAAAGCATCCCAGCAACTAAAGCAAATAAATTCATAATTTTCTTTGAGAGGTAGCTTTTGTCTTTTTTCATTTAATTTTGCCATCAAGGCTTCGAGCTCACTCAAACTGTGCATATCTGAAATCCAGCCATCATGCCTTGCTGCTCTGTTGAGAGCTGGCTCTGAAAAACCGCCAACATAGATAGGAATATTTGTTTTTGGTGCAGGCAGCATCTCTAATTTTTTAAAATTAAAAAACTGACCTTTAAACTCAACCATTTCCCCCGACCAAAGTAACTTCATAATTTCAAGCATTTCATCAGCTCGGGCTCCTCTGCGCCGGAACTCTTGGCCGCCTGCTTCAAATTCTTCTGGCATCCATCCCATACCTATTCCTAAGTCAAACCTTCCATTAGAAACTGCATCGAGAGTGGATACTTCTTTAGCTACTCTGAGTGGATTTCTAGCCGGAAGAACATAGACACTGGTATAGAATCTAATATTTTTTGTAGCTCCAGCAAGAAAAGATAATGAATTTATGGGGTCTGGCCAATCAGTGCCCTGTTCCCACCTAACACTTCCATCATCCGTGTATGGATAAGGAACTGAAAAATTTTCTGGATGAATTAAATGATCTGAGACAGCAAGAAAATCATACCCAATCTCATCAGCGGCTATACCCAATGGTTTTATTTCATCCATTGGTAACATTGATAGAGGTATTGCAAATTTCATATTCCCATAGCCCTGGTAACAAACCAAAAAGTTCCCATAGAGAATACTACAGCACCCGTAAAATTATGAATAGAACCGTAATAAGATTGAGAAAAATAATGTTTTGCTAATGCGGACAATCCAAGTATTGCAAAAGCTACGGCTAGCTGACCCAACTCAACCCCAAGATTAAAACTCAAGATTATTTGCCACAATCTATCTTGAGGGATGCCTACTTCTGCAATTGAGGAAGCAAATCCAAGCCCATGAATTAATCCAAAAAATACGGTGATCATCAAGGGTATCCATGAGGAGGAATAATGATGCGTTAGGCTTAAATAGACTGTCAAAAATAATGCTAAGCCTAATATTAATAAAGGCTCTAGGACTCCAAATATCGCCAATGGAGATAATGCGATAGAGCCAAATATCAAATATTTAATCCCCTTATCAAATTCATAATGATGCTTAAAAAATTTTTCAACAGCTAAAAGCAATATTGAAAATCCTATTAAAATCTCAACCATTTCTGAGTGCACTCTAAGAACATTCATAGCACCAAGACCAAGGGTTAAGCTGTGTCCAATAGTAAATCCAGTAATTGCTATGACAAGGTTTCTACCTCGAAATAATAGAATGAGGCCCAGTAAAAATGCTAGATGATCCCAGCCACTCAGGATATGCTCGATACCTAAAATTAAATAACCCCAATAGGAGCTTTGATTTCTGTTAGATTGAGATAAAGAGTTGATCTGCCAAAGATCAGTTTGACTGGCGAACATAAATTCAGGAATGGTTTCACCATCTATAACCCCCCTAGCAATATGCGTATGAGTAACGCCTAGGTCTTGAAATAAAGAAATTGAGACGTTGGATGGCAATGTTGAGCACTGAAAATCCCAATAAAATTTTAAAACACCAGCCGCATTGTTTTCATTGAACTCTACTGGTTGATTTAGCTTGCATGCATCTCCAAGGAAAATTGCTTCGCCTAAATAATTTGTAAAATCTTCATAGGATTGAAATTTTATTCCTGGATTTAAAGCTTCAAAAATACCCCGCTTAATTGTTCCAGTGATCCTAACCTCAACTCCACTTTCAAAGTTGAGAAACTGAAACTTTGAATAAGATTCGCTGCGATTATGAGCCTCCAGCGGCAACAAGAGCTGAAAGAGAAATAAAAGTAAAAGTTTTTTAGAGGTCATTTGCCTTTACAACGTCGTACCAATTTCTAAGATCTTCTAAATACTCGTCTAACAACTCCTCTCCTTTGAATCGAATAAACTCAGACTCGACTTCCTGATAGACAGTATCAAACTCAGGAGCGCCCGAGATGATTTTTTGCAGCGATACAAGCAGATGAAAACTACCATCTAGCTCTATCAACTCACTCACCTCACCTTCTTCTAAGCTCAATGCCATCTGAGTAAGAGAGGGTCCAATATATTCCCTTATCTTCATTGCAGGCAACAAAACATTTGGCAGACTGATCACTTCATTTTCAGCGAGTAATTTTGCATCAGCAAGATTGCCTTGAATCAATAAATCTCGAGCCTGTTCACCAGCAACTTTTTTATTACCATCAAAGCTTAACTTTAGAAGTTGCAACTTAGGACTCGGAGTGAATAAGTCCTTATTTGCAGAATAGAAACCTTCAAGGTCTTGCTTTGAAATACGTAAATCGTTTGTCTCAGCAATAATAGAGCCAATCATTTTTTGAATGATGGAACTTCTAATTTCAGAATCATTTTCAATCATTCCAAGATCAATGCCTCGCTGTATTAATAATTCCTCATCAATCATTCGTTCAAGGATATTGTCTGGATCTGATTCGATTAATCCAGTTTTTCTTGATTGAGCAATTGATTCTAAATAGATCTCATATTTTTCTTTTGAAATTGCTCTATCATCAATTTTCACTACCCAGTTAAGCTGTGAGACATCAACTTCTTTAATAAAGCTTGAGCCTATAATCCCAACAGAGATGATCCCTCCTAAGAGGAACAAGGGGTGAATTGGAAGCCTCCACTGAAAAATATTTTTGGAATTTGGCTGTGGGGTCAAAGTCATCTTAATATGCTCAATATCATCCTCTAGATAAACCTCTCCTTGAGAAGCAAACCCAAAACTTTCATAAAAATTTGTCAGCCTATACTGCGCAGATAGACCGATCTCTTGATTTGGATATTTAGAAGTACAGAACTCAATAGCTTCTTTTGTAAGAACTTTTCCTGCGCCCTGTCTTCTAATTTTTTTAGCTGTTAATACTCTGCCTATTTCAGGGCCTTCATATCTTTTACCAGGTTTTGCAACTCTGAGGTAACCCACCAACTCATTATTTTGGTATGCAAGCAAGTGATCGCAATCTTGATCTTTAAAATCAGCGTCGATAAATGGACAATCTTGCTCAACAACAAAAACTTGCTGACGAAGATTAAGTAGCGAATATAGCTCATCCTTTGTCAGGGATGAAAATGACTTCCATTTAGTTTCCATTCGATGATTATATTTGTTTTATTCCGTATAATCTAAATTCAAAATTAGGAGTTCTTAATGAGTGAGTTATACAACATAAGTGTTAAAGACATTGAATTAAACTTAGTGGATTTAAGTGACTACAAAGGAAAAACATTATTGATAGTCAATGTAGCAAGCAAATGTGGATTTACGCCTCAATACAAAGATCTTCAACATTTATATGAGAAATATCAAGATCAAGATTTTGAGGTTCTAGGTTTTCCGTGTAACCAATTTGGCGCCCAGGAATCTGGAACTAATGAAGAGATCAAATCGTTTTGTGATCTTACATTTAATGTTTCATTTAAAATGTTTGACAAGATTGAGGTCAATGGTGCAAATGCCAGCCCTCTATTTAAATACCTTAAGCATGAATCTCCAGGAATTCTTGGTACTGAGGCTGTGAAATGGAATTTCACCAAATTCCTTATTAATAAAGATGGTCAGGTAGTCAAAAGATTTGCTCCTAAAGATGGTCAATCAGCGATAGAGCCTGAATTACAAAAAATTTTATAAACTAAATTTTTAAACTCATCAACAAAGCATCTTCTTTTGGTGGGCCGCTGTAATAGTTGGGTCGAATGGCATCTTTGAGAAATCCTCTCTTTTCATATAGCTTTATCGCCGGAAGATTGGAGACCCTAACCTCAAGAGATATAACTTGAACTCCCATTGTTTTATTCTGAAAAATAACTTGTTGCAGCAGCTTGTCTCCCAATCCCTTCCCTTGATGAGTTGGATGAATGGCAATATTTAATAAATGTGATTCGGGAACTATTGGTGAATAAATGGCAAACCCTTGAATATTATTTTTTTCATGGAGTACCACCGAAAAATGGCCAACTTCCATGGAAGATATAAATTGAGCCTCTGTCCACGGCATCTGGTTAGTCTTATTTTCAATTTCTAAAATTGCAGAAATATCGTCTGAACTGGCTGGCCTGTATGAAATGGTCATTTAAGCTGAATGCAAAGGCTTCAGTTTACTCCATAGATCTTTTTTTAAGTTTGGGTTAGTTAACATTGCTTTTAATGATGGCGAAATAATTAAATTTAAGTCATCAAAAAGATTCTTTGGATCAAAAAAAACTAATGTAGCTTTAAGCTTGGCGGTATCTTGAAAACTTGTTATATCAACTGGATCTGAAGAAGAAGCTGGGACAGCGCCCTTTGAGGCTACTTGCTTGGTTCCATGAATTGCTGCAATGATAGCTTCGAGTAACTTTATCTCTTTTTCTGAGTATTCATCTACAGAATTAGCATGTAATGTTAGAATATTGTCCTTTTGGAAGAAGTGGATATTAATTTCATCACTAACAGAGAGGTTTTTTGCATCCGTATATAAAGGAATGCCAATTTTAGAGAGAATATATTGAGATTTATTTGATAGCATCACAAAAGCAATGATGAAAGATTTAATTAAAAAATACAAACCTTTTGAGCCTATTCCTCTAAAGGGACGAACATGGCCAAATCAGGTAATTCAATCAGCGCCAAGATGGTGTTCTGTCGATCTGCGTGATGGAAATCAAGCTCTCATCGAACCAATGGGTCACGAGAGAAAAAAGCGAATGTTTAAACTTCTATGTGATCTTGGCTTTAAAGAGATTGAAGTAGGTTTTCCAGCTGCATCTGAAACAGATTTTGAGTTTGTAAGATGGTTAATAGAAGAAAAACAGATCCCTTCAGATGTGAGGATACAAGTATTGACTCAAGCTCGTGATCATATCATCGAAAGAACATTTGAATCTCTCAAAGGAGCCTCTCAAGCTATTGTTCATTTTTATAATTCTACCTCCACTCTTCAAAGAAAAGTGGTCTTTGATCAAGATAAAGAAGGCGTTAAAAAAATAGCTACTGATGGAGCGACGCTTGTTAAAAAGCTTGCATTAGCTAATCCTGAAACAAAATGGTCTTTTGAATACTCTCCAGAAAGCTTTACTGGTACAGAGCTAGATTATGCTGCTGAGGTTTGCGATGCCGTAGTGGATATTCTAAAAGACATTTCTTCTGAAAAAATTATTATTAACCTTCCTGCAACTGTAGAAATGGCAACGCCAAATGTTTATGGCGATCAAATAGAATGGATGAATGAAAACCTGGTGAATCGAAAAGATATTTCCCTTTCATTGCATCCGCATAATGATAGAGGCACTGCTGTTGCAGCCTCTGAGTTTGGTTTAATGGCCGGTGCTGATAGGGTTGAAGGAACATTGTTTGGAAATGGAGAAAGAACTGGCAATGTTGATATTGTTACAATTGCTCTAAACTTGTTGACCCAAGGCGTGGATCCAGAACTTGATTTCTCTGATATCAATGCAGTTATAAGAGAAGTTGAATATTGCAATCAACTTCCGGTTCACCCAAGGCATCCTTACGCAGGTGATCTAGTTTTTACAGCCTTTTCAGGATCGCATCAAGATGCAATTAAAAAAGGCTTAAGTGCACTTGAAAAATCTAATAAACCAGAATGGGAAGTTCCATATTTGCCTATTGATCCTGCAGATCTTGGAAGGTCATACGAAGCAGTTGTAAGAATCAATTCACAATCTGGCAAGGGAGGAATAGCATTTATTCTTGAAAAAGATCATGGGGTATCTCTTCCGCGAAGATTACAGATTAATTTAAGTGAAAAAGTTCAAAAAGTTGCTGATGAAACTGGTAAAGAGGTAATGTCTAGGGATATATGGAAAGTCTTTGAAAAAAACTATATTGCAGTTACAGGACAGCTTGAGCTAATCAATTATACTTTATCCTCTTCAGAAGATTCTTCAGGGAATACTTCTGATCAAGTAGAAATTACACTAAAAGATAAAAATATGGAGGTAAAGCTGACTGGAATTGGCGGAGGTCCCATCGAAGCTTTTATATCTGCTGTTAATGATCATTTTTCAACATCAATCTCTGTGTCTGATTACCACCAGCATTCGGTGACCTCGGGTTCTGATGCAAAGGCAGCCGCATTCATCGAGCTGACTCTAGCAGGAAAAAATGAATGGGGTGCTGGGATTGATGGCAATACGATAAAAGCCTCTTTTCAGGCTATTGTCGCCGGACTAAATAAACTAATTACTTAAAGTTAGGTTCTCGCTTTTCTAAGAAGGCTTTCACCCCCTCCATATTCTCGGCAGACCCAAAAATATTGTTTTGCACCTCTGCTTCAGCTTTAAAAGTTTCATCATATGATTGAGTCAACGAATCATTCATTAATTTTTTAGTTAGTGATAACGCTTGTGGAGATCTCTTAGATAGATGCTCTGCCCATTTTTTTGTTTCAGATGATAATTCGTCTAATTCCACAACTTTATTTGCAATGCCCATAGTCAAACAATCAGCTGAAGATATTTTCTTTGCTTCAATTGCATATTCTAAGGCTCGAGCATAACCTATGGCTCTTGTTAAGAGAAAACTAAGCCCGCCGTCTGGAACTAAGGCAATATTGCTGAACACAGACATGATGTATGCATCTTTAGCCATGATTCTTAAATCACATGCCATAGCCAAGGCTGCTCCAATACCAGCAGCAGCTCCATTGATTGAGCCAATAACTGGTTTTGGCATTTCAATTATATTCTTTAAAAACGGTTGATAGCCTCTTAACAATGCATCCTGAGTATCTGACCAGGAAGCCTCTCTTTCAGTCAAGTCAGCACCAGCAGAAAATCCTTTACCCTCGCCAGTTATAACCAACACTCTAACTTGAGAATCATTTTTAACTTGCTCAGTGGCATCCCCCATATCCCAAATAAGCTGTTCATTAAAAGCATTCATCATTTTTGGACGATTAATAGTTATAGTTGCAACCATATTTTCAATTTCCAAGCTTAAAGTTTCATAACTCATATTTTTCTCCGAATTAATTGATTATTTCTTATTTAAGATCAAATCACCATCGCTAAAAGTTAAAAAAGCACTCTTTTGATCATTGTCTGCTCTTGACCAATTCACCTGTGTTCTTGCGCTAGGATTAGTATGAATAAATGCTTTTAAAATTTCACCAATTATTTTTTTATTTGGCATAGCCACATTATTAATTTTTATCCAATATCGGATGACTTCTATACAGCTGTCTTCGTCTAGATCAAGCAAGAACTTTCTATGTAATTTAAGGCCTCGAATATTTTCTCCAAATTGCTGATCTAGTAAAAAATCATGAACTTTTTTATGCTTTGAGACTAAATCAGCTGTTTGTTGAATTTGCCTACTTGCATTAGGCCAACGATTTGCAGCCATTTTGAGAACTTCATTGCGAATAAAATTGCGATCCTGATTATCTTTAAAGTTAGAGCTATCAGAGATAAAGTTGATTTTGTTAACGGACAAATATTGAACGAGATCAGGCTTAGTATAGTTAAGCCAGGGTCTTAAAATAACTCCCTCTCCTAGTGCACGTTTTTTTAATGGTCCTTGAAGTCCGTCTAGTCCGGTTCCCCTAAATAGTCTAAATAAAATTGTTTCAGCCACATCATCTGCGTGATGAGCCAATAACAATTGATCATTTAATTGAATGGCTTCTTTAAAAATTTTGTACCTAGCATTTCTTGCGGCCGATTCAAGTCCTGACTTTTTTGAATTTATCTTTACTTGATAGCTATGAAAAGCAATGCCTCTTTCCTCACAAAATATTTTGCAGTGATCTTCCCACTGATCTGAGTCTTTATTTAATGAATGATTGATATGAAGTGCAGAGAGACTACCGTGCAAAAGCCCCTGTTGGTTGAGTTCATGACAAAAATGCAAAAGTGCAGAGGAGTCTCCGCCGCCGCTAAATCCAACTGTAATGTTTTTACTGGAATCAACTAATTCAAAAAAATCTTCTAAATCAAACAAAATCAGGCACCAATTTTAAGCAAGCGCTGATAACGTCTTTGAAGTAACTCCTCTTGAGAGAATTTTGATAGCTCTGCTATGTTTGTTAATAATGATGATTTAATTTTTGCTGAAACTGCATCGTAGTCTTGATGCGCTCCACCAATTGGTTCCACAATAATCTCATCAACGATACCTATATTTTTTAAATCACTTGCTCCAACTTTCATAGCTTCCGCAGCTTCCGGAGCTTTATCAGAATCTCGCCAAACTATTGAAGCGCATGCTTCAGGAGAAGCAACAGAATAAGTGCCATATTCTAATATAGCAATATGATCACCCACGCCCAGTGCCAAGGCTCCCCCTGAGCCTCCCTCTCCAGAAACTACAACTAAGATTTTTGTTTTTAGGCTAGACATAACAGCAAGATTTCTAGCAATTGCTTCACTCTGCCCTCTTTCTTCACCCTCCACGCCCGGATATGCCCCAGCTGTATCAATGAAAGTAATAACAGGCATATTAAATCGCTCAGCTAGCTGCATCAATCGCTTAGCTTTTCTATAACCTTCTGGTTGAGGCATCCCAAAGTTTCTTTTAACTTTCTCATCAGTATCTCGACCCTTTTCATGCCCGATGATCATGACCGGCATGCCTTCCAATTTTGCAATACCCCCAACCAATGAGGCATCATCACCAAACTGACGATCTCCATGAAGCTCTTCAAATTCATCAAAGATTCTCTCAATAAAATCTAGCGTATGCGGCCTGTTAGGATGTCTTGCAACCAAAACTTTTTGCCATGTAGATAACTTAGAGTAAATTTTCTTTGTCAGGGCAGCTTGTTCAGACTTTAACTTATCTATCTGAGGCAAAAGCTCAGGATTATCAGAAGCAGCTAATTGCAATGCTTCAATCTTCTCAGCAACTTCTGCTATTGGTTTTTCAAAATCTAAAATATTAGTACTCATTTATTTAATTTAATGGCCTCATCGCCAAACATATCCTTCAGTATTTTGATATTTTCTGATGAAGGCATAAGTTTAAATTCATCGCCAAGCTCTATTATAGCCTCAGAGTCCTCATGTAGAATTTTTAAATGTATTTTGCAATTCCCATGCTTCCAGAAGTCTCCATTCAAATTTCTTAAATTTTTCATATTCGACTGAATTGAATCATTTGGAAGATTTCTTGCATCTATCATGATGGATTTATTGCCTTGGCTCATTTGGGATTCTAGCGAAGACACTGATCCCACTTTCATCTTGTACATTCTCCGATTTAATTCCTTAGACTTATAATCATCAATCTCAACCGAGCCAGCAAAAATAAGGATAGAGTTTGCTTTCAATAATAAATGATGTTTCTCTAGAACGTCTGTGCTGATTGTTCCTTCCATGGTACCTGTACCATCGTCAAAACTGATAAAAGCAATTTGTTTGTTTGAACGATCCCTAATCTGCCTATATGAATTTAATAAACCTACTATTTTTACTCTGTTCATATCATCTGTTACTTGACTGATAGTATGAGATCTTAAATTTTCAATCATGCCCTCAATTGCAATGACTGGATGACCTGAAAAATAATATCCAAGCGCATCTCTCTCATGATTTAGCAAATCCTCTTTTGATAAATCTTTCACATTCACATATTTCTCATAGGGATCAAATGTTTCTTCCATTGAGGCAAATAGATCAGACGTTCCCGCCATTTGGGCGCTATTTTTTTGCCCCTCTCTGAGCATATCTTCCATGCAGGCCAACGCGATGGATCTGGATGGCGCTAATTCATCAAAAGCTCCTGCTTTAGTTAAAGCTTCAATAGATTTTTTTCCGCCCAATCGAATATTTACTTTTTTTGTCATATCAAAAAGATCTTTAAAAGAATGATTTTTTCTCACATCAATTACATGATCAATAAAAGAATCTGCCACTCCTTTAATTGCTCCCAAGCCATATTTAATATGAAAATCTGCATTAACATTAAAGTGCTTATTGCTAGTCTTAATATTCGGAGTTAATACCTTAATTTTCATCTCCTTACATTCGTTAACAAGAGTATTGATCTTATCGGTGTTGCCTAATTCTGTTGATAGAACAGCCGCCATAAAGTGCTCAGGAAAATATGTCTTCAAGTATGCAGTTTGGTATGAAAGCATTGCATAAGCTGCGGAATGAGACTTGTTGAAACCATAACCAGCAAATTTTTCAATAAGATCAAATATCTTCTCAGCAGTAGCTTTTTTAATATCATTTTGAGAGCAGCCATCAACGAATATTTGCCTTTGTTGCTCCATCTCCTCTACTTTTTTCTTGCCCATTGCTCTTCGAAGAATATCAGCCTGGCCGAGAGAATAGCCAGCTAAAACTTGAGCAGCTTGCATAACTTGCTCCTGGTACAAGATTACTCCATAGGTCTCTGATAATACTGGTGCAAGCAATTCATGAGGAAAAGTAACCTTGCTCTTACCATGTTTTCTATCAACAAACTCATCATGCATTCCTGATTCCAGAGGGCCGGGTCTATATAAAGCAAGCAAAGCAACAATCTCTTCAAATTTAGTTGGCTTCAATCGACGAATCAACTCTCTCATACCAGTTGATTCTAGCTGGAATACAGCAGTTGTTCTTCCTGAGGAAAGCAAATCAAAAACCTTGGAGTCATCCAAGGTAAGAGAATTTAGATCTAGAGTTTTTTCATTTTTTTCTTTTAAAGATTCATTGATGGTTTTTACTGCTCTATCAATTACTGTAAGAGTTCTTAAGCCTAGAAAGTCAAATTTAACCAGCCCGATAGTCTCAACATCATCTTTATCAAATTGAGTCATGAGAGAGTTAGATTGAGGATCAAAATAAGTTGGGCAAAAATCTGCAATTGATCCCGGAGCTATGACTATTCCACCAGCATGCTTGCCAACGTTCCTAGCTATTCCCTCGAGTTTATAAGCTAAGTCTATGATCTCAGAGACCTCTTCCTCATCGTGAATCATCTTTTTAAATATAGGTTGTGAGCTAATAGCTTTTTCTAGGGTCATTCCTGGAATAAAAGGAATCATCTTAGAAATTCGATCACCCAATGCATAAGGTTTTCCCAAAGCCCTTGCCACATCCCTTACAACAGCTCGAGCTGCCATAGTGCCAAATGTTGCAATTTGAGACACAGCAGATTTTCCGTATTTCTGCCCAACATAATCAATAACCATATCTCTTTTATCCATACAAAAATCTATATCAAAATCTGGCATTGATATTCTTTCAGGATTAATAAATCTTTCAAAAAGAAGATTATGCTCAATTGGATCAAGCGCTGTTATTCCAAGAGCGTATGCCACCAGGGAACCAGCCCCTGATCCTCTTCCTGGCCCAACGGGAACATCATTGTCTTTAGACCACTGAATAAAATCTGCAACGATTAAAAAATAACTAGAAAATCCAGTTGCATGAATCTGCGTTAACTCATAATCCAAACGTTTTTGATATATCTCCGTTTTATCTTTAGGGTAGGATTCTATGATTTTGTTTAGCTTTGTCTTGGAAAGCTCTGATAAAAAAGAATTAAAATCATGCTCCTGAGGAACTGGATATTCTGGGAGGAAATATTGATCTGTTGTTAGGGTTACATTGCATTTTTGCGATATTGCTTGAGTATTAGCTATTAAAACACCAGGATCACAATCACTAAATACATTAGACATATCCTTTGTGGATTTAAAAAATTGCTCAGGAGTAAAAAACTTCTCTCGATTTGAATCATTCAAATTTTTACCAGTATTAATACATACTTTTGTTTCATGAATATCAAAATCATCTTTTTGAGAGAACATTACGTCATTAGATGCAATGACAGGGATAAGAAATTCTGATGCCAGTGGCAAAATGCATTGTATAAATTCCTCCTCAAAATTTCTGCCAACCCTTTGAAGTTCAATACAAAAATCATCATTAAAAACCTCTTTAAAAGACATTAATTCTGTTTTTAAATCTTGATTTTTTTTGTGTTTGGCTAGATTAAAAATATTTGATGATGGGCCTCCGGCAATCACTATAATATTTCCTGCACAATTACTTAAATCTTCAAAAGTTATAGAAATATATCCATTTTCTTGCTGCAGCTGAGATTTTGAAATAATACCCATCAAAGACTTTAGACCAGCATTATTTTTTGCAAGACAAAGAATCTCGCCTGATTCTCCAGAATGTGATTTTAAATTAAGAGTAGTTCCCGCAATAGGCTTAATCCCCGAAGCTTCTGCCTTCTTAAAAAATTTGACCATTCCAAACATATTGTTTAAATCAGTCAAGGCAACTGCTGGCATATTGAACTTTTGTGAATTTTCAATGATCTCATTAATTCTTAACAATCCTCTTGAGATGCTAAATTCTGAGGAGACCCTGAGATGAATAAAGGAAGGTTGCGTCATTAAACGATTACCCCCTTAAATGATTGACGATGAAAGGAGGTATAGCCTGATTTTCTTAGAGCAGCTAAGTGACGAGCGGTTCCATAACCTTTATTTTTTGCAAAATCATAAACTGGGTATTTTTTATCAAGCTTTTTCATGAAATCATCTCTATGTACTTTAGCAATAATTGAGGCTGCTGAAATTTCTGAAATTAGCTTATCACCTCCAATAACTGCCTTACAATTTACCTCAACAATTGGGGTAAATTTTCCATCAACATAAACTAAATCTGGTGTGACGGGCAAATTCATTATAGCCTCTTGCATAGCAAGCAAAGTTGCTTGATGAATATTTATCTTGTCAATTTTATCATTTGAGATACTGGCAAAACTATAAATGGATTGTTCTTTAATTATTTCAGATAAAATTTCTCTTCTATGGGTAGAAATCTGTTTCGAATCTTTTAATTCTGAAATTTGATTCTTTAGAATAACAGCTGCAGCTGTCACTGGACCAGCTAGGGACCCCCTTCCAACCTCATCGACTCCAGCAATAATCACAATAGATTCTCTATTGCACCAGCAGCAACTTCAAAACCTTCTCCAAGCATAGAATCATTAATCTGAGAAAGATGTGACTGATATTTTTCAAGTTCAGATGATATTTTAGAAAAACTGTTAACAATGTTGTCAGGTGTTAAGTCATGCTGAATTAACTCAGGGAAAATGTGGTCCTGCAAGAGTAGATTTGGCAATCCAACAAATGGGATGCTAATCAATCTACTCAAAATAGCATAATTTAGCTTGTTAGTTTTGTAGCAAATAATAGGCACAGATCCCAAAACTGCTGATTCTAACGAAGCTGTGCCCGAGGTAACAATAGAAATTGAAGACAATGAAAGAAAATCTTGGGAAGAATCAATAGATAGTTTGTATGGGAATTCATTAATACCTTTTGTGGATTCAATCATCTCGGCTAATTTTTTATTTGCAGCTGGTATTAAAAAAAATATATTAGCATTTATATTTAGCAGTTTTTTTGCAGCATCGAGATAAACTGGCATCAGCTGAGAAATTTCACTAGCTCTACTTCCAGGTAAAATACTAATAAAATCTCTTGAAGCATCTAAGTTATGTTTTTTGATTACATCGTCATTATTTTTTGGTCTGAGCTGGCTAAATGGATGGCCTAAAAAAAAGCTTTGCATGTTTTTTTGATCATAAAAATTGCATTCAAACTTAAATAAACACATGGTTAAATCTACATAAGCCTTTATAGATTTAATTCTATTTTCTCTCCATCCCCAAACTGATGGGCTGACTACCTGAATTGTTTTAATGCTCCTTGATTTAAGCTTTTTATGAAAAAACATATTGAAATCAGGCGAGTCAACTCCAATAAAAATATCGATATCATTAGCAATAAAAAGATTTAATAGCTTTTTTCTAATTGAAAGAATTTTTGGAAGATTGATTAATGGATCAATTAGACCCATTACATGAAGATCCTGATAATCAATTTCTGGGGGTGTAGCAATGGTATTAGCGTTCACCTCAGGCCCACCTAAACCATAAAGATCAACCTCAAAGATGTTTTTCAATGATTTTACAAGGTTTGATCCCAGCCTATCTCCTGAGTGCTCGGCAGCAATGATGCCTACTTTTATCTTCTGTTTTGACACCTATCGAAGTAAGCCTCTTTCAGATCTTTCGATGGAAGAAATAAAAGTTATAAGTACTGGATTATTATCTTTATTTAATGCATGCAAGCGTTTAATTGCATCATCCAGAGAATACCCTTTTCTATAAATAATCCTATAGGCTTTTTTTACTAAGTTTACTGAATCAGTATCAAAATTATTTCGCTGCATTCCAATTGTATTCAAGCCTATTGGCCTAGCAGGATTAGCTGCAACTTTTACAAATGCTGGTACATCCATGGTAATTAATGTATTCAAACCTGTGAAAGAGAGATCTCCGAGCTTACAAAACTGATGTACTAAAGTATATCCGGCCAATGTGACATTATTTCCAACCTCAACATGTCCTGCTAATGCTGAATTGTTGGCAAAAACATTTTGATTTCCGACGATACAATCATGAGCAATATGCGAAAAAGCCATAAATAAATTTTCATCGCCTATTACTGTTTTAGATTTGTCTTGGACTGTTCCCCTGTGAACAGTAACTCCTTCTCTAAAAATATTCTTCTTTCCAATTTCAAGAGTAGTCTCTTCGCCAGCATATTTTTTATCTGGTGTATCTTCCCCAATAGTAGAAAATTGATAAAAAATATTTCCCTCGCTAATTTTAGCAGGTCCTTTTATAACAACATGTGAATGAAGAATACAATTAGGTCCAATCTCAACATTAGAGCCTATAACGCAAAAGGGACCAATTTTAACTGAACTATCAATCTTTGCGGAGGGATCAATTACAGAATTTAACATATTTATTTTGCTCGATCTGCGCAAAGAATTATTGCTTCACAAACGTTTTTACCTTTTGCTTCGGCTTTGCAGTTAAACTTCCAAATTCCTCGTTTTTCTGAGCAAATACTTGCATGTAAATCTATTGTATCTCCAGGACCAACAGAATTTTTAAATCTTACCTTATCAGCGCCGGCAAAATAATAAATGCTTCCTTCTTCAGGGGTTTTGCTCATAGTCATAAATCCTAGGATGCCTGCTGCCTGAGCTAAAGCTTCAATTATCAAAACACCTGGCATTATTGGCATGTTTGGAAAATGTCCATTGAATATTTTGTCATCAATCAAAAGATTTTTTTGAGCATGAATTTTGTCTCCTAATTCTACAGAGATTATTTTATCGACAAATAAAAAAGGTTCTCTATGGGGTAGATGCTTTAATATATCTGAAAATTGAAAAGTCATTTTATTTCCTTTTTTTAATGAAAACAGAGGATTTGGCCCATTCATTGTGTTCTTGAGCTGGCATTATACCGACATAATTTCCTGATTTTTTGATGCTTTTAGTAATAAGAGTATGCGCGCCTATGAATACATCATCAGCAATCTCAAGATGCCCAAGTATGCCTGAAAGCCCTCCCATCTGAAGATTTTTTCCAATAATAGTCGAGCCGGCAATTGCACAAGATGCGGCAATAGCAGAGTTTTCTCCAAGAATTACATTATGTGCAACATGAACTTGATTATCTAACTTCACTCCATTGTGAATTTCTGTGTTATCTATAGCTCCTCTGTCAATGGTGCACCCTGCTCCAATTTCTACGTTATCACCAACTATCAATTTACCTAATTGTTCAATTTTGATGTAGCCATCTTTTTGCGGGGCATACCCGAAGCCATCAGAACCCAATATTGAATTAAAATGAATAATGGTATTTTTGCCAATCTCTACATTCATTACCAAAGAAGAATTTGCATGAATAATAGAATTTTTACCTATTTTACATTCAGGGCCTATATACACATTGGGACCAATGACAACTGATTCATGAACCTTGGATGTTTCATGGATGAAGTGCGAATTAGGTTTGTCAGTATATGGGTTTCTATGTTTTGCAAACAATGAAGAAATTATTGCATATGCAGCATAGGGATCATCTGCAATAATCCCTGGTGTTTTAAGCTCTGAAGATAATGCAGGGCTAACAATAATTGCAGAAGCAGATGAATCGCTGATAAATTTTTTGTATTTAGGGTTTGATAAAAAAGAAATGCACCCAGAGGATGCATTTTGAATGGTAGCTATTGCGCTAATAGCGATATTGGGATCGCCTACCAAATCGCCTTTAACTTTATCAGCTAGATATTGAAGGCTATACGACGGCCCAGACAAGCTTAGTTGTTTTCTGTGCCATTAGCTGCAGCAACGTCAAGCATTGATGTCACATCATCAGTAAGATCAAGAGCTGTATCAGCAAATAAGACATTCTCTCTTCCAAGAAGTAGCTTCACTTCTTTAGCTGCAATTAATTCGGAAAGAATTTTTTGAAGAGAGGGATTGAGATCTCTGAATACCTTATCAGCAGTTTCACTTTGTTTAGCCTGAACTTTACCTACGATAAACTCAATATCTTTACCTTTTTCTTGGATATCTCTTTGCATATCAGCAATTTCTTCTTGAGAAAGCGTTTCAGCGTCTTTTTGGAGTTTTTCAGCTATAGCCTGACGCTCTGACTGCAATAATGTAGCTCGTTCAATGTTTGCAGCGTATTCAGTCTCTTCTTCAAGAGCTTTGAAAGCATCTTGAGCTACCTGAGTCGCTAATACAGCATTACGCATATCAATCACAGCAATGCCCTCTGCAGCAAAAGCTGGGATGGCTGCAAGCAATGATGCAATTAACAGTGGTACAAATAATAATTTTTTCATCTTTAACCCCTTAAATGGTTGTTAC
>CETH01012368.1_pt1 | contig 18637 bp, 16 predicted proteins | sample 361461 | NCBI WGS metagenome assembly CETH01 (sample SAMEA2622695, study PRJEB7988) | marine metagenome | isolation source: saline water (ENVO:00002010), including
ATCTAAAATCAGCATAAGCTTCCATGCTGTGTTCAGAAAGATCAAGGCCCTTTTTCTCTTCTTCTTCGCTTACTCTAAGCCCAGTTACTGCTTTGACAATGAAGAGTAAAATAAATGAAGAAATAACACAAAAGGCACCAATTATTGCAACACCAGCTAATTGGGTAACAAACTGATCAAAACTTGCTAGATCTCCAAAGCATCCGACAGCTAGAGTGCCCCAAATCCCACAAATTAAATGAACAGCGATTGCTCCTACTGGATCATCAAGTTTTAGTTTTTCTATAAGTGAAATACCCAAGACAACTAATATTCCAGCAAAAAGTCCAATTAAAATTGAATCTGTTGGAGACATTAGATCTGCACCAGCAGTAATTCCAACAAGACCTCCTAAAACACCATTCATGAACATAGTAATATCATAATTTTTATAAAGTATACTTGCAAAAAAAGCAGCTGAAACACCCCCAGCAGCAGCAGCTAAACATGTAGTTACTAGTGTAAGCGATGTTAGCGTTGGGTCAGCAGATAAGACTGAACCACCATTAAATCCAAACCATCCTAGCCATAGTATTAATACTCCAGCAGCCCCTAATGGTAAATTATGTCCTGGCAATGCTCTTGCTTTTCCTTTATCATCAAATTTTCCAATTCTTGCACCTAGCATGTAAACAGCAATCAAAGCAGCCCATCCACCAACTGAATGAACCAAAGTAGAACCTGCAAAATCATAAAATCCTAGTCCGTCAAGAAATCCACCGCCCCATTTCCATGAGCCAACAATAGGGTAAATAAGGCCAACGTATAAAATTGCAAAAAGCATAAAACTGCTTAGTTTAATTCTTTCTGCGACTGCACCAGATACTATTGTTGCAGCCGTAGCAGCAAACATTCCTTGGAATAGGAAATCTGTCCACCAAGTATATCCGCCATCCGCATAACCAAAGTCCATTCCGCCTTCTGGAGGTGTAATACCGAATCCGGCAAATTTTAAAATTCCCATGTCTCCATCTTCAAAACCTGGGTACATAAGATTAAATCCTCCTATACAATAAATGAGTAGCCCAGTAGTAATAACAAAAAAGTTTTTAAATAAAATATTGATGGTATTTTTTTGACGAGTTAAACCACTTTCTAAAAGAGCAAAACCCATATGCATAAAAAATACTAGAAAAGTACAGACCATCATCCATACATTGTTAATAGTAAGTATTGTAGTTTCCATAAAAAAATTAATTAAGTGATTTATTTCCTTTTTCTCCAGTTCTAATTCTGTAGGCTTCATCTATTGGGAGCACAAAAATTTTCCCGTCTCCTACACGATCTGTTGCTCCAGAATCAATTATGGCCTTTATAGTTTTATCTACAAATGAATCCGATACAACAATAGACAAGTATCTTCTTTGAATTTCAGATGTGCTATAGGTGATTCCTCGATACACATGACCTTCTTTTGCATTTCCTATTCCCGTAACATCCCAATAACTAAAAAAATTAACTTCTACAGAATGAAGAGCATCTCTAACCTCTTCAAACTTTGACTTTCTGATGATTGCTTCAATTTTTTTCATGATTGTTTTAAATTAAAGTGAAAACCCAAAAACCAGATACATTTGATCTGCAGATGGGTTATAGATTAAATTGCCAGACATTGGTAAAGAAAAATCTTCAGTTATTTTAATTTCTTTTCCATAACTAACAGCAACTTCAATTAACTCAAGATCACCAGAATCTGTGTAAAAACCATCTCCCAGACCTAAGGTAAATCCAACTTCTTCACTTAGCGGTACACTTCCAGCTATATATGTGTCACCATCTTCAAAGAAGTATCCTCCAGTTAGGCTTACTGGTCCTAATTCTAAACCTAACATACCTTCCCATATACCACTATCGAAATATTTTGTAGTTCCTCCAGTTGTTATATCAGGGAAAATATAATTTGTAATAGTGACTGCAACTGGGCCATATGAAAGTGATGCATATAGATCAAGTTCATCTGCAAGAGAATCATTAGCATATGCTCCCCAGAATCCAACTTCAAATCCAAAGTCATCTTCTTCCCCTCCTGTTGCATAAGACATATATGGCTGAATTGATGGACCATTTGAATAAGCACCACCTCTCCAAACATATCTGCTCATAAAATCAGCACCAATATCAACTTGAGCCATCGATTGGTTAGCTGAAAATATTGATATTAATGCTATTAAAAATATTTTTAAAGTTTTACTGATTTTTTTCATAACGATATTTTTTAGTTAATAATGCGCCAAATTTAACTATCGAAAAAAGGAAGAAAAGAATATATCAATAATAGAATATTGATTTTTACACAATCTATTTTTTGAGTATTGAAAAAATAAAAGATTCTTTTTTTTAAATACTATAAATTATCAAATTCTCAAACAAATGAAGAATTCAAAATTTATGATACCAAAAAATATTATATTCTTAAATAAATTATCTTTTCAAAAAGAAACCCTAAATACACCATAATTATACCGAAAAAAATACTTGCGAAAATATACATTAAGGGAATGAAATAATTTTCTGATTTGAAAAGCGAATAATTTTCAAATGCAAATGCAGAAAATGTAGTAAATCCTCCGCAAATTCCGATTCCCAAAAAAATGATTAAATCAGATCTTGAGTCAACTGAAAAACGAAGAGCATATCCCATTATAAAACCAATTAAAAAGCATCCTAATAAATTTACAGTAAGTGTCCCCCAGGGGAAAGTGCTATTTTCATTTGGCATTATTTTAATAAGCAGATATCTAGCCAAGCTGCCAAAACCACCACCCAAAAAAACCAATATTAACTGTTTCAAAACAAAAGTGATTAAAAGTTAATTTTTTTGAGTTAATATTTTTATTAAAAAAAGAAGTAAAATCAATGAAATGAAAACAATTAATATTTTGTAACTCCCCTTGTAATAAGTTTTATTGCCTTTAAAATCTTTTCTATATGATAATACTAAGATTAAAACAAAACTTATAAAAAATATTATTGCAAAGGCTAATTGTCCTTTACTGAACATGCGGTTTTTTTGACTAAATTAGAAAAATATTATAAACTTTATAAATACCCACAAAATGATTAAAGAAGAATTAAAGCATGTTGAAAATTTTCATAATGCTTTTGGCTTAGGTGTTGCAAAAAAACCAACAATAGATTTATCCAAAGAAACAGTAAAACTAAGATTTAATCTAATGAAAGAAGAAAATGAAGAATATTTTGAAGCTGCAAAAAGAAATGATATTATTGAAGTAGCTGATGCATTAGGTGATATGCTATATATATTATGTGGGACTATTTTATCTCATGGCATGCAAGATAAAATTCACGAAGTTTTCGAAGAAATACAAAGAAGCAACATGAGTAAATTGGGTGATGATGGAAATCCAATTTATAGGAAAGACGGTAAAGTAATGAAAGGACCAAAATATTTCAAACCAAATATAAAGACTATCCTAAAAGATGATTAATTAACAGGAAATCTCCACCCGAAAGGATCATCAATCAAATTGTATTGAATAGAGGTTATTTTTTCCTTTAAAATATCAGCAAAAGAATTTTTTACCTGACTAATTTCATATTTTTTATCGTTAAACTTAAAACTACTTATTGGACATATAACGACTGCAGTTCCAGCTCCAAAGATTTCTTTTAATTCACCCTTTTTGTGAGATGATATAATTTCTTCTACTTTAATTGGCCTAACCTCTGTTTTAATCTTAAGACTATCAGCTAATTGAATAATGCTTTTTCTAGTTACTCCATCTAAAATTCGATCATTTAAGGGACTGGTAATAAGTGTATCATTGATTCTAAAAAAAACGTTCATTGTTCCAGCTTCTTCAAGATATTCATGGTTATTAGCATCTGTCCAAATTATCTGATTACACCCTTCTTTTTCAGCTAGAGATGTAGGGTAAAATTGAGCAGCGTAGTTACCTGCAGCTTTAGCATAACCAACTCCTCCATTTGCAGCTCTGCTATATTTTTCGGAAATTAAAACATCAACTCTACCTTCATATCCATAGGATTTCACAGGACAACAAATAATAAAAAACATATATTCTTTTGATGGAGCAGCCTGAAGATTTGGTGAACTAGCAAAAATGAAAGGTCTTATATATAAAGAGTTACCAATACCTGGGTTAATCCATTCTGAATCTATTCTTAAAAGGTTAGTTAATCCTTTAAAAAATAAATCTTTCGGTAATTCAGGTATATTTAATCTTAATGAAGATTTATTCATTCTTCCAAAGTTTTCTTCTGGACGAAATAGCCATACTTTTCCTTTAGAATCTTTATATGCTTTCATTCCTTCGAAAACTGCTTGTCCATAATGTAATGAACTTATTGAGGGATCTAAACTAATTGAACCATATGGTAAAATTTTTGGATTCTTCCAAGAACCATCAGAGTATTTACACATAAACATATGATCTGAAAAAAAAGTCCCAAATGAAAGATTATTAAAATCAACATTTTTAAGTTTGGACTTTTTAGAATTGATTATTTCCATTGTTCAAATATAATTTGCCAAAGTTAATTTTATTAATAATTAAATGCATTTTTTTTTTCAATGAAAAACAATTTTAATATATATTGTCAATATAACTAACTGATGAAAATTTTAATCACAGGAGCTACTGGTTTAATAGGAAAGGCTGTAATTAAATCCGCCCTTAATCAAAATTTCAAAGTCAATTACTTAACAAGAGATAAGAGTAAAATTAAAAGTATCATTGACTGTAAAGGTTTTTACTGGGATATAAAAAAAGACTATATAGATTTAAAATGTTTTGAAGGAGTTAATGCGATAATAAATTTAGCTGGAGAAAAGATTTTTCAAAAATGGACAAAGAAAAGTAAAAAAGAAATTTTATTAAGCAGGATAAAACCTATTGACTTGTTGATTAAGGGTATAAAATTATCAAATCAAACCGGGATAAGAACTTTTGTTTCTGCTTCTGCAATAGGGATTTATCAAAGTGATTTTGAGAAGAATTATACTGAAAATGAAACAGAAAATCCTCAAAATTTTATTCAAAAAACAGTTTATAATTGGGAAAAAAAATCTTTAAGTGTTAGAAAATTTATTCCTTATACCTCGGTTCTAAGAATTGGTTTAGTCTTATCAAAAAATAATGGATACCTTAAAGAGACAGATTACCCCATGAAGTTTGGCTTTGGAATTCAATTAGGGTCAGGAAATCAATGGCAAAGCTGGATTCACATTGATGATATCGCTAATATGTTTTTATTTATTATTGGATTAGATACAAAAGGAATTTATAATGCAGTTGCTCCAAAACCTATATTTCAAAAATCGTTTTTGAAAATAATTAGAAAAAGAAAACTTAGAAAATTTATAATAATTAAATTACATAATTTCATTCTAAGAGTTTTGTTTGGGGAAAGGGCTTCTATATTAATTGATAGTCAGAGAGTTAGTTCAAAAAAAATTCTTGAATCAGGATATAAGTTCATTTATGAAGAAGCTGACAAAGCTTTAAATAATTTATACAAAAGAGATGACAATTTGACATAAAAAAATTTCTTGGCAATACTTTTGTGTATCAATAACAAAAAAGATTATGTCTAAAAAAAGTAAATCAAAAGTTGATTCTTCTAAAAAGAAAAAATCTTCTAATAATAATTCGCTGAAAGCTGATGATTTAAAGATAGAATTAAGTGAATCAAAGGACAAGTATCTCAGATTATTTGCAGAATTTGAAAATTTCAAAAAAAGAACTGCAAAGGAAAGACTTGAGCTTTTTAAAACAGCAGGACAGGATATAATTTCATCTTTGTTAACTGTTTTAGATGATTTTAATCGGGCAGAAAAGCAGTATAGAAAAGATGATTTAACCTCTGAGATAGAGGGTTTTATTTTAATAGGTAATAAATTTAAAGATATATTAAAAAATCATGATCTTGAAGAAATATTAACTAAACAGGGAGATGAGTTTGATTCTGAAAAGCATGAAGCAATATCTCAGCTCCCGGTTAATTCGAAGAGTAAAAAAGGGAAAATAATTGATGTTGTTGAAAAGGGATATCAATTAGGTGAAAAAATAATACGCTACCCAAAGGTAGTTGTCGGGAAATAAATATTTATGAAAGAAGATTTTTATGAGATTTTAGGAGTTGGTAAATCTGCTACTTCAGCCGAAATAAAAAAGGCCTATCGTAAAAAAGCAATTGAATATCATCCAGATAAAAATCCTGGAGATAAAGAGGCGGAAACAAACTTTAAAAAAGCTGCCCAAGCATACGAGGTTTTAAGTGATTCTGACAAGCGGAAACAATATGATCAATTTGGTCATGCTGCTTTTGAGGGAGGTGGATTTGGAGGCGGAGGAATGAATATGGAAGATATCTTTAGTCAATTTGGGGATATTTTTGGGAGTGCATTTGGAAGTAGCTTTAGTGGATTTGGTGGTTTTGGACAGACCCAAAATAGATCAAGAGGAACTAATTTAAGAATTCGTGTTCAGCTAAGTTTAAATGAAATTTATAATGGCGTAAGTAAAAAGATTAAGGTAAAAAGAAAAGTTCAAGCCTCTGGTGTCTCATATACAACATGTTCTACTTGTAAAGGGACAGGACAAATAATAAGAGTAAGTAACACGATTTTAGGAAGAATGCAGTCATCTAGTGTTTGTAATATCTGTAGTGGTAGTGGTAAAACAATTTTAAACAGGCCCCAGGGCTCTGATGAAAATGGAATGATCTTAAATGAAGAAACAGTTGAAATTAAAATTCCACCTGGTGTTGAAGAGGGTATGCAATTAAAAGTTTCTGGTAAAGGAAATGCTGCATCAGGTGATGGAATATCAGGTGATTTGTTGGTTTTAATTGAAGAAGTATCAGATGAAAAATTTGTTCGTGAAGGAAATCACATCCATCATGATCTCTATATAAGTATTTCAGAGGCTGCATTAGGTGTTTCTAAGGATATTGATTTACTTGAAGGAAAAGTTAGGATAAAGCTTGAATCTGGTATTCAATCAGGAAAAACATTACGTTTGAGGGGAAAAGGTTTACCTGATATGGAAGGTTATGGTAAAGGCGATTTATTAATTCATGTTAATGTTTGGACGCCAAAAGAACTTAATAGAGAACAGAGGCAGTTTTTTCAAAAAATGCTTGATGATGATAATTTTAAACCTAATCCAGAAAAATCTGAAAAGTCCTTTTTTGAAAAGGTAAAAGATATGTTTTCATAAAAATAAATAAGTTATAGTTATTTGTTTTTTAATTTATTCCGATCTAAGCAATTTTGACCTTCTTTAAATTACAGAGGTAACTTTTATATTATCTTTGCAAATAATTTATCAATCATAGGTTGATTTAAATCAAGCTCTACATATGATAAAAAAGATATTGTTGATTGAAGATGAAGTTCCTATAAGAAGAGTTTTGTCTAAAATTCTAACTGAGGAAAATAAAAATTATATTTTAACTGAAGCAGAGGATGGTAAGTCTGGCTTAATTGAAATCTCAAAAACAAATTTTGATTTGGTTTTATGTGATATAAAGATGCCAAAAATGGATGGGATTGAAGTTTTAAAAAAGGCAAGGGAGAAGTATGCCGCTCTTCCATTTATAATGCTAACTGGACATGGAAATATTGAAACGGCTGTTGAAGCTATGAAATATGGAGCATATGATTTTATTCCTAAGCCACCAGATTTAAATCGCTTACTTACCTCTGTCCGTAATGCTTTGGAGAAGAAAGACTTAGTTGTAGAAAACAAAAAATTAAAGAGAAAAATTTTAGACAAGTATAAAATAATTGGAGATTCGAAAGAAATTAAGAAAATACATGACATAATTGATAAAGTTGCTCCTACGGATGCAAGAGTTTTAATTACTGGTGCAAATGGAACAGGCAAGGAGTTAGTTGCACATCAATTACATCAAAAAAGTCTAAGAAATAGCAAACCCTTTATTGAGTTAAATTGTGCTGCAATCCCATCTGAATTAATTGAGAGTGAATTATTTGGTCATTTAAAAGGATCATTTACATCAGCAATAAGAGATCATTCAGGAAAATTTGAAAAAGCAAATAATGGAACCCTCTTTTTAGATGAAATAGCAGATATGAGTTTGAATGCTCAAGCAAAAGTACTTAGAGCTCTTGAAGAAAGTAAAATTCAAAAAGTTGGTGGTTCTAAGGATATAAAGGTAGATGTTAGAGTAATTGCGGCAACAAATAAAGATCTTAATCAAGAAATAAAAAAAGGAAAGTTTCGCGAGGATCTATATCATAGATTAGCTGTTATTCTTATTGAAGTTCCAACTTTAAATATGAGAAAAAATGATATTCCAATTTTAGCAAATCATTTTCTTAAAACTATTTCAGAAGAACAAGGAGTAGAGATTAAGAGTCTCTCTGAGAAGGCTATTGAAAAGCTTATTAAGTATTCATGGACTGGCAATGTTAGGGAATTAAGAAATGTTATAGAGAGATTAATTATTTTAGGTAATAATCCAATTACTGAAAAGGATATAAATCAATTTGCTTCTAAATAAATCAGAATGTTTAAAATTGTAAGTACATCATTTTTTTTCTTTTTAAACTTTTTCCTTTTTTCTCAAACAGGTAATGTAGATGAGAATTTCGCAAAGATTTATAACACTGCTCTTACAAAAGGGAAAACTTATGAATGGCTGGAACATCTTTCAAATCAAATAGGGGGTCGTCTCTCAGGGTCATTTAATGCTCGAAGAGCTGTAGAATGGGCTAAAGAAGAATTAGAGTTATTAGAGCTTGATAGTGTTTGGCTTCAACCTGTAATGGTCCCTAAGTGGGTTAGGGGAACATTTGAATACGCAAGTATTGAGTCTAGTCCTGGAAATACAATTAATGTTCCGATCTGTGCATTAGGAGGGTCTGTTGCAACTCCATCATCTGGAATTAGTGCTAATGTAATTGAAGTAAAAGATTTTGAAGAACTTGAAAGACTAGGGACAAACAAAATTGAAGGAAAAATAGTGTTTTTTAACCGTCCAATGAGACCAGATCTAATAAATACCTTTGAATCTTATTCCAAGGCAGTAAACCAAAGATTTAATGGTGCTGAGAAGGCTGCAAAATTTGGTGCAAAGGCTGTAATAGTCCGTTCAATGAATTTAAGACTCGATGATTATCCTCATACTGGATCTATGAGTTATGGAAATTTGAAATTGCGTGAAAGAATTCCTGCAGCTGCTATTAGCACCAATGGTGCTGAGCTATTGAGTTCAATGCTTTCACTTAATCCCAATTTGAAATTTTTTCTAAAGCAAAATTGCAAAAATTATCCTGATGTGCTTTCCTACAATGTGATAGGAGAAATTAGAGGGACTAAAGATCCTGATGAAGTTATTTTAGTAGGAGGCCATCTTGATTCATGGGATCTTGGTGATGGGGCACATGATGATGGTGCTGGAATTGTTCAATCGATGGAAGTTCTTAGAATATTTAAAAAATTAAAATTTAAACCAAAAAAAACTATAAGAGCTGTTTTTTTTATGAATGAAGAAAATGGTTTAAGAGGTGCCTTGGCTTATGCAAATCATGTTAAAAAAATAAATGAAAAACATCTTTTTGCTCTTGAATCAGATGCTGGGGGATTTTCTCCAAGGGGTTTTAGTTTTGACTGTAAGAGTAGAGATTTTAAAAAAATAATTTCTTGGAAAAAATATTTTGAGCCTTACATGGTTGATTATTTTGTTCAAGGAGGTAGTGGTGCAGATATTGGACCATTAAAAAACGGTCAAGTTGTTCTTGCTGGACTTAGACCTGATTCACAAAGATATTTTGAATATCATCATTCGGACAATGATACTTTTGAAGCAATTAATAAGAGGGAATTAGAGCTTGGAGCTGCTGCAATGACAGCCTTAATATATTTAGTTGACACTTTTGGTTTTGAATAAGAGTTAATTTTTCCGCTATTTTTTATGGCAATGCTTTCAAATTACACCAGAGAATTTAAATACAATTTTAAGCTTGCCTATCCGGTGATTATTGGAATGCTTGGGCATACGTTCGTCCAATTTATTGACAATATAATGGTTGGTCAATTAGGTACTGCAGAACTTGCAGCTGTTTCCTTGGGTAATAGCTTTGTATTTGTCGCGATGTCTCTTGGTATAGGTTTTTCTACAGCTATTACACCTTTGATCGCAGAAGCTGACGGATCTGGAAAAACAGATAGAGTTGGTAAGATATTTATTCATGGACTTATATTATGTGTTTTTTTAAGTTTAATTTTATCTTTTTCTACTTTATTTTCTGAGCCTTTATTGGCAGAAATGGGGCAGCCTAAAGATGTTGTTGTTTTGGCTCAACAATATCTTTTTTGGGTTTCATTGTCTTTAATTCCAGTTATAGCATTTCAAGGGTTTAGACAATTTTGTGATGGTCTTTCATATACGCAGCCCGCAATGTATGCAACCCTTATTGGTAATTTAATTAATGTGTGTTTAAATTATTTTTTAATTTTTGGTTATGGAGGCTTTCCGAAAATGGGAGTTGAAGGAGCTGCTATAGGAACTTTAATTTCAAGAATTATAATGTTTGTTCTAATTGTTTTATATGTTAGTTCAAGTCAAAAATTTAGAGTCTATTTAAATAATTTTTTTAGGTTTAAAATAAGTTTAAAATTATTTAGAAGAATTATTTCATTAGGATTCCCCTCTGCACTACAAATGTTTTTTGAGGTTATTTTTTTCACCTCAGCGGTTTGGATGTCAGGTCTTTTAGGAAAGAATCCTCAGGCATCAAATCAAATAGCGTTAAACCTTTCTTCAATGACGTACATGATTGCTTTTGGATTAGGAGTTGCGGCAATGATAAGAGTTGGAAATCAAAAAGGAAAGAATGATTTCATTGAATTGAGGCGAATTGGATTTTCTTGTTTTTTTCTTGTTCTAATCCTTGATCTCATTTTTTGCTTATTTTTTCTAACAACCCATGATTTACTTCCATGGCTTTATCTTGATGGAAATAATCCATTAATTTTTTCAGATGTAATTAAGGTAGTTGAACTGTCAAGTAAGCTAATTATTATTTCTGCTTTTTTTCAAGTTTTTGATGGGATACAAGCTGTTGTTTTGGGATCTTTGAGAGGATTCCAAGATGTTAATGTGCCAACAATGATAATATTCTTTTCCTATGGTATTATTGGTTTTCCCATATCATATTTTTTGGGTATTGAATTGCTATATGGTGTTGTTGGAATTTGGATGGGTCTCCTAATAGGCTTAGCTGCATCATCAATACTTCTAATGATTAGATTTAATTATCTTTCAAAAAAGTTTATATTAATTTTTTCTAAAAATTAATAACTAAAGATGATTGATGATATAATTACATATGATAAAACCCTTTTTGTTTATTTAAATAATTTAGGAAGTCATGAATTTGATTTTATTTGGATCATTCTTTCAAATAAGTTAACTAATATTTTTTTATACATAGGAGCAGTTCTTTTATTTTTTAAAAGTAATAATTTAAAATCGACAGGAATATTAGTTTTATTGATATCAATTATGATACTATTTACTGATCAAACTACAAATTTGTTTAAAGATGGTTTTTCTAGATTACGTCCCTGTCATGATCCTTTTGTCTCTGACATAACTAGACTTGTAAAAGAATCATGTGGGGGTCTATATGGGTTTTTTTCAGCACATGCCTCAAACTCATTTGCTTTAGCAATTTTTTTTATTGGAATTTTTAAAAAAAAATATAAGTATTTAATTCCTTTTTTTCTTACAATAGCATTTTCTATCGGATACAGTAGAATTTATCTTGGAGTCCATTACCCTTTAGATGTGATTTCTGGATCAGTCTATGGGATTTTTATAGGATCTATTTTTTATAGATTTTGGAAAAGACTTAGTTTATTTGCTAAAAATTAGTTTTCTTTTTTTAATCTTTTTCTTATAAAATATTCTTCAACAGCAATTGAAATAACAACTAAAACAAAAAATTTTATTATTTGATTATTATCCCAAGTCATAGGGTTAAAATTGATTTCAAAACTGGGAAAATTAACAGATCTAATTATATACCAGAGCAAAATAATTGCTGAATATGTTTTAACTCTTCTATTATTCATAATAATTTTTTCATTTTTTTTTTAAATCAAAATTAATGTTCTTCATCTGTTTTAAGAAATTCAGAATATTTTTTTTGAAATTTCTTTAGTCTTGGGAGAGAAACATTTATTATATAAGGATTATAAGGGTTTTTATTTTTGAAATCTTGATGATATTCTTCTGCATAGAAAAATTGTTCTAAGGCTTTTACTTCGGTTACAATTTTGTTTTCAAATGATTTGTTTTTTTCTAAGTAGCTAATATAATTTTCTATTGTTTCTTTCTCTTTTTCAGTTTGGTAAAATGCAATTGAACGGTATTGAGATCCTTTGTCTGGCCCTTGACGATTAAGAGTTGTTGGATCATGAGTGCCAAAGAAAATTTCTAAAAGATTTTCAAAACTTACAACTTTTGGATTATATTGTATTTCTACAGCTTCAGCATGTCCAGTTCTACCAGTTATGATTTTTTCATATGTTGGATTTTCAGTTTTTCCACCAGCATATCCAGAATATACTTCTTCCACTCCTAATACACTTTCATAAATTGACTCTACACACCAAAAACATCCGGAAGCAAAATAAGCTTTCTTTAGTTCTTTTTGTTTTTGATCATTTGGTAATTCTTTTTTTTGAATTTCTATAGAATCCTTTTTTTCTATTAGGCAGGAGTTAATTGTTAAAGCAGATAAAAAAAACAGGAAGACTTTCATTTGTTTATTATTTATGTTTCGTTAATACTTTTTTAAAAAGTTCATGGCCTTGAGACTAAAGCTTTCCCAGGTATAACTTTTACTCTTTAAAGAAATCTGATTCTTAATTTTAATATAATTTTTAGGCTCTAAAGCTTTTTTTATTCCATCAGCAATAGAATTAGAATTTATTTTACAAATGACACCAGTTTTATCTTCTAAAATTTGATTTGACAAACCAGGCAAGTCAGTTGCAACAAGGGGTCTCAAATATTTGTATGCTAAAGGAGTAATTCCACTTTGACTAGCAGATTTATATGGAAGTACAACTATTTTAGACGCACAAAATAGATCACGTAAGTCATCTTTAGACTGGAAACCATCAAAAATTTTTACTTTATTTTCAATTTTATAACTTTTGATTTGATTATAATACTTTCTTTTGTCATCATAAAACTCACCTGCAATTAATAATCTCAATTCTTGATTTTCTTCAGAGATTTTTTTAAATGCATCAATGAGAAGGTCTAGTCCTTTATATTTCCTTATTAATCCAGCAAATAGGATATATTTTTTTTTTGCATTTAGATTTAGTCTCTCATGAGCTAGTTTTTCATCTATAATATCTGGCAAGAAATTATTTATTGGATGAAACAAGGACAGGATATCTTTTGATGAATACTGCTTGATCTGATTTGAAACATACGATGATAGAGTAATAAATCTGTCACATGTCTTTTGGAAAAGAGTATTTAAAAAATGATCAGAAAATTTTTTTTCATGTGGAATCCAATTGTCAACTATGCCAATTACTTTAGTTTCATTAGAAATTCTTTTTCCTATACTGAACCAACATGGGGCAAGAAATGGAGTCCAATACCTTATAAATAAATATTTTGGTTTTATTTTATTTATTTCTTTCGATAATTTAATCCAATTGATAGGACTCATGCTATGTATTTTTCTCTCAATATTTAGATCATTTGGTTTTGAATCTTTACTCATTTGAGTTTTCCCAGGGAAAAGTAAATTTGGGTATTGGAATTTGAAAGTCCATACATAAACTTGATAATTTAATTTTTTTAATGCCATTGCAAATTCATTTTGGGTTTCTGCAATACCTCCTCTATAAGGATATGATGGCCCCAAGAGTAAAACACTATTTTTAGACTGCATTTGCCAAAAAATTATTTTTTTCTCTATCTAGAAATAAAACTATTACAAAACTTATTAAAAAATATGTTATAGAAAAATAATAGAGTAAAGGAGAAAGAATTAGATAAAACTCTTTGTTGGCAGGAAAAAGAAAGAATAAAATTCCAGATATGTTAATCAAATATTGAAATTTTAAAGCCCAATTGTAGCCATCCATAAGAGCAGTGTAGCTGAAGACACATAAAAGAATTAGAAAGCTAAACAGCCATTTTTGTGTTGTATAAAACTCTGAAAAATTCAGAAGAAAAATAAACAACATTATGTTTGTGGAAACTAACTGAAAAAGAGCCCAAAATTTAAGAAGTTTTGAACTAGGGGTATTATATTTTTTAAGTTTGAAAACATCCTTAATTATATTTGAAGGATATTTTTTTTCTACATCTTCAGGTCTCCACCCTGTTGGTTTTAACCACAAGGTAAATTTGTCTTTCCACTTCTTAGCCCTCCATGCATCTAAAAATAATCCCCAAAGATGTTTAAAATTAATGATTATTGGATTCCATGTTTTTACAGGTTTTAGAACTCCAAAAACAGGGGGTTCCTCTTCTAATTCTTCTTGGAAAGTTCCAAATATCCTATCCCAAACACAAAAAATTGCCGAAAGGTTTTTGTCAATATAAATAGGATTAATGGCATGATGAACCCGGTGCTGTGAAGGTGTTACAAAAATATATTCTAAAAATCCAAGTTTTCCAATATGCTGAGTATGATACCAAAATTGACCAAAAAGATGAAGTGGAGCTAAAATATTAATAACTTCTTGAGGAATTCCTAAAAAGGCAGCAGGGATTAGGAAAATCGCAGTATAACCTAGTAAATTAGAAATACTTTGGCGTAGGGCGCAAGCAAGATTAAATTCTTCACTGCTGTGATGAATTATATGTTGATTCCAAAAAAAATTTATTTTATGATTTAATCTATGATTCCAATAACTTGAAAAGTCAACACATATAAATGCAATTAGATAAACCCAAATTGAACTTTCAATGGTTAAAAAAGATAATTCAGATTTAAGATATGGGTAGGAAACTAATATTAAGACTAGACCTAATGAGTCTTTAATAATATTTGTGAGACCAGAACTTAGACTAGATATTGTATCCATGAAAGTATAAGTTTGCTTGCCTTTTAAATGACCATAAAATATCTCAGCCAAAACTAAAAGCATGAAGATTGGAATTGCAAAAAGTAAGGCATTAGCGTATGCTTCCATTATTAAAATTGAAATAATTTAATCACAAATTTAAGAATTGGTGTTTCTTTAACCAAATATCTTTTTTAATGAATTTTTAATCACTAAGAACCCATTCGCCTTTATTAATCAAAGGCTCTGCTTGTTTATATTTTATTTTTTTAGTCTCCCCCGAGCTAACATTTCTTATGATCACCTTCTCATTTCTTCCAATTTTTGGTTTCTCCCTAATAATGGTTTCAGTTACTTGATTTGATTGATTTCCAGCATTTGCACCAACTCTTCTATTTCTTTGGGCTAGTTCCTCACTATTTAAAACTTCATCTTTTGATGTTTTGTAACTTTCAGATTCTTTTCTCTTTTTTGCCTCAGTTATTGATGATTCATTTTGTGTTGGAATATTTCCTTTGAATAGAAAAGAAAGAACTTCTTTATTTAATTTATTGATCATTGATTTAAATAGTTCAAAAGATTCAAATTTATAGATCAAAAGTGGATCTTTTTGCTCATGAACAGCCAGTTGGACAGATTGTTTCAATTCATCCATTTTTCTTAGGTGAGTTTTCCACTCTTCGTCAATTATAGCAAGGGTTATATTTTTTTCAAAATCGTCAATTAAGCTTTTCCCTTTAGATTCGTATGCGTTTTCAAGATTAGTTACAACATTTAATGTCTTTACTCCATCAGAGAATGGGACGACAATTCTTTCAAATTTGTTATTTGCTCTTTCAAAAACATTTTTAATGACAGGATAAGCTATTTCTGCACTAGACTTGTTTTTATTTTGGTAATTAGAATTTAAAATATCATATAATTTATTTGTGATATCACTTTCTTCAGAGTCATTAAATTCTGATTCGTCAATTGGAGAAGTAATCGAAAAATTACTAATTATTTCAAATTCAAAATTTTTGAAATCATTTGATAGCTTATTATCTACTGTAATTTTTTCACAAGTGTCATATATCATGTTAGCAATATCTACCTTTAGTCGATTTCCTAAAATTGCATGTTTTCTTCTTTTATAAATTACTTCTCTTTGTGCATTCATGACATCATCATACTCAAGAAGTCTTTTTCGAATTCCAAAATTATTTTCTTCAACTTTTTTCTGTGCACGTTCAATAGATTTAGTCATTAATGAGTGTTGAATTACTTCACCTTCTTTAAGCCCCATTCGATCCATTACTTTTGCAACCCTTTCAGATCCAAAAAGCCTCATGAGATTATCTTCAAGGGAAACATAAAATTGAGAGCTTCCTGGATCTCCTTGTCTTCCAGAACGGCCTCTTAATTGACGATCTACTCTTCTTGAGTCATGTCTTTCTGTACCAACAATAGCAAGGCCACCAGAATTTTTTACCTCATCAGATAACTTTATGTCAGTCCCTCGTCCTGCCATGTTAGTGGCAATTGTTACAACACCTTTTTTTCCAGCTTCAGCAACTATTTCTGCCTCTTTTTTATGGAGTTTAGCATTTAAGACATTATGATAAACTTTCCTTATGTTAAGCATTTTACTGAGCAATTCAGAAATTTCTACTGAAGTTGTTCCAATAAGAACTGGCCTACCTTCATTTGATAAAGACACAACTTCATCTATTACAGCGTTATATTTTTCTCTCTTCGTTTTGTATATCAAGTCGTTTTTATCATCTCGGGCAATTGGTTCATTTGTAGGAATTTCAATAACATCTAATTTGTATATTTCCCAGAATTCCCCTGCTTCAGTTATTGCAGTTCCTGTCATACCTGATAGTTTTTCATACATTCTAAAATAATTTTGTAGAGTTATAGTAGCAAATGTTTGAGTAGCAGCTTCTATTTTGACATTTTCTTTTGCTTCAATTGCTTGATGCAAACCATCAGAATATCTTCTCCCATCCATTATTCTTCCAGTTTGCTCATCTACAATCATAACCTTATTATCCATCACTACATATTCTATATCTTTTTCAAAAAGAGTATAAGCTTTTAAAAGTTGATTCATTGAGTGAATTCGTTCTCCTTTTATGTCAAATTCTTTAAAAAGACTTTCTTTTTGCTTTGCTTCTTCTTTTGGGTCAAGATTTTGATTCTCTATTAATGCGACTTCATTTCCAATGTCAGGAAGAATAAAAGAGTTTTTGTCATCATTATTTTTGGAGAGTGTTTCTATGCCTTTATCTGTAAGCTCAATTTGATTATTTTTTTCGTCAATAGTGAAGTATAATTCCGCATCTACTTTTGGCATTTCTCTGTTATTATCTTGCATATAGAAGTTTTCTGTTTTCTGAAGCAGTTGTTTAATACCTTCCTCGCTAAGAAATTTAATAAGAGCTTTATTTTTAGGAAGCCCTCTAAAAACTCTTAACAATAAAAGCCCCCCTTCTTTGGTGTCCCCAGTAGTCAAAATTTTCTTACACTCTGCTAAAACACCTGTTAATAATTTCCTTTGTTTTGAAACTAAATCTGCTATTTTAGGTTTTAATTCATCAAACTCATGTCTCTCTCCTTTCGGAGTTGGGCCAGATATAATAAGAGGTGTTCTAGCATCATCAATTAAAACTGAGTCAACTTCATCAATTATCGCATAATGATGTTTCCTTTGAACAAGATCATCAGCTGAGTGAGCCATGTTGTCTCTTAAATAATCAAATCCAAACTCATTATTAGTGCCATATGTAATATCAGCCTTATATGCATTTCTTCTTTCTTGGCTATTTGGTTTGTGGTAGTCAATACAATCAATACTTAATCCATGGAATTGAAAAATTGGACCCATCCATGAACTGTCTCTTTTGGCTAAATAGTCATTTACTGTTACTAAATGCACACCTTTACCTGTTAAAGCATTAAGATAAATCGGTAGAGTTGCTGCTAGTGTTTTACCTTCACCTGTTTGCATTTCAGAAATTTTTCCTTGATGTAATGATATACCTCCAATAAGTTGAACATCATAATGAACCATATCCCAAACGATAGACTTTCCAGCAGCATCCCATGAATTAGACCAAATCGCCTTATTTTCTTTAAGCGTTATAAAATCATTTTCTTGGGATAAAACCCTATCAAATTCAGTTGCTTTAACTTCAATTTTTGAATGCATTAAAAATCGCTTACAAGTCTCCTTTACCAGAGCAAATGCTTCAGGAAGAATTTCATCTAAAGTATTTGATATTTTTTTCTGTAAAGTATTTTCGATTTCATCAATCTTTTGATAGAGAATTTCTTTTTGATTAAGATCTTCAGTTTTTTCAATTTCTAATTCAACTTCTTTTATTTCTTTACTCAAATCATTTGTTCGATTAAAAATCCTTTCTTTAAATTCATTTGTCTTATCTCGAAGATCATCATTAGACATTGAATTATATGATTTGTAAAAAGAATTTATTTGATCAACTATTGGATAGATTTTAGATAAATCTTTTTTTGCTTTATTCCCAACA